>Ga0155588_1053_pt1 | contig 21112 bp, 19 predicted proteins | sample RifCSPhighO2_12_FD_107245 | JGI IMG/M metagenome (GOLD analysis project Ga0155588, IMG submission 107245) | Gammaproteobacteria bacterium RIFCSPHIGHO2_12_FULL_41_15
AATGCGTTGTGGAACAGAAGATGGGTTGAGGTAACTTCTCATTCGAGTCCAAAACATAGATATATTCTTCCGCTAACGCTCGGTATGACGTACCTCTGGAGTTACTTAAATTTTATATATGTACAATCTTAGGCGACTATTCCCTAAATAGCAAGCAGCCGTGGGTGCTGAAGGACCTAACCGAGCAAAATATCCAATATGTTCTATACTATAGTTAATTGCAACTTAAATATGGAGCATATCATGCCACAGGCAAAAAGAGACGAGAATCATCCTTCTATTATTGCTGCTATGGAAGGAAATTATATGCAGATTTACAACATGGGAAATGCTGGGGTAAACGTGCAAAACCTCCATGGTGATACTCCAGCCCATATTGCTATTTTAAGAGACTCTATTAAGAAAGATAAAGAAAATGTTAAATATATAAACGTACTTAAGGCCGTATGTGATGAGGGCGCTGACCTAAACATTGCAAATGACCGAGGGGAGACGCCTTTATTGCTGGCAATCCAAAACAATAATGCCAGTGCATTCGATGTATTAATGTCACATCTTGATAAAGTAAATGTTAATCAAAAGAGCTATGGCAAAGACTTGGAAATGACCCCCCTCCACCTTGCCTCAAGAACAGGAAATTTAGCCTTTATAGATAAACTTATTAAATCAGGCGCGGATATTAATGCTCAAGATAGCAATGGGCTCACTCCATTAATGTACGCTGTTAGAGAAGGCCATAAAGAAGTAGTTGAGCTATTAATCAAGAATGGTGCAGATCCTGCTATAAAATCTAAGGCAAATATGACTGCAAGTGAAATGGCATTAAAGCAGAGTGATAAAGACATTGCCGCAGAAATTAGCAAAACACCTCCTAGTGTATTAAAAAGCTCAATTTTCTCGAAGCATGAGGAACCTCAGAGACCATTACAAAGCAATGAAGCTGTGCAAAGGACGGTTCGTAAAGGGTAAAAATACTTTTGTTGGGCCAAACCTACATTAATATTCCTTCATAGACAAAATGCGCAGGTCCAGTTAGTTCGGCTTTATGGGTGGGTGATTTACAATAAACTTCTAGATCTCCTCCAAGTAATTTAACTTTAATGTTTGGGCCATAGGCATAAAACTTGCGTGCTACAATTGCTGCTGCAACTGCGCCACTGCCACAAGCTAGGGTTTCTCCACAACCACGCTCATATACTCTTAATTTTATTGTCTTAGGATCTACAAGCTCGACAAAGCCAACGTTTACTTGCTTAGGGAAAACTGCATTATTATTAATTTCTTTGCCAAATTTATCAACTTTAACTTCTTGAATATTATCGCAAAGTATAACTAAGTGGGGGTTACCAACAGAAAGGGCATGTCCTGAAACTATTGTATTGTCAGCTAACGAAATTGGGTATTTGTCTTGTTCATGGGGGAAATTTATAGGAATGTTTTGGGGCGAAAATAAAGCTTCAGCAAAGGTAACCTTTACCCCATTATCAACTAACTGAACCTTAAACTGCGTAGTTTGGGTTGCTATATTTAATTCAGTTTTGGTAGTTAGCCCATAATGCTGTAAAAAACGTGCTAGACATCGAGCTCCATTAGCACATTGACCTACTAAAGAGCCGTCCAGGTTAAAAATCTTATAAAAAAAATCAATCCCCTTTTTAGTGCTGGAAAGTGCAATTAGACATTGATCAAACCCTATTCCTTTATGTCTATCCGCTAGCTTAATAATGTCCTTGGCTTCCAAGTTAACTTTTTGGGTGATGCCATCTACCACCATAAAATCGTTCCCCAAGCTATGCATCTTAGTAAAACGTAATTTCATGGCTTATCTTTTTGGGCAGGATCTGGTAAGTATAAAGGACCTCTTTGACCACATGAAGAGCAAAACAACAAGCTAAAGCTTAAAATAAATATTGTTACAAGATTTTTAGCTTGCATACATTGCTCTATCGTTATATCAAAGGGAGAATTTTTACATTTGGATCTTTAGTGTAGGCCTCAATTATATCATTCACTAAAGTCTGGACAACGCTATCGGCAATTTCTGTGGAAATATTTCCTTGCTCTTCTTTTACACTTGCCAACCTGGTTTCAACTTCTTTGGCAACTGAACCTGAGGGAAATAAAGTCGCAAGTACCCTACGAGTTTCGACTGGACCAATAAATCTATACAATTGGTTCCGAACGTTTACATCAACTGGTGTAGTACTAAATGCCCATAATTCTACAGGGCCTAAAGTTAGAGTTAAAAGCTGTAAATTAGTTCCATACTTAGTAGCAAATTCCGCAAGAAAAGTTCCTCCGCCTTCCCTAGGACCATGTACGTGCGTTCTTAGAGCTGCTTTAGCTGTTTCTGATAAACCAAAAATTTGACTAGTGCGTTCTATTGCTTGAATCGGTCCTGCGTCCATAATATAAATAGATGTTGCAAAATCCATCATTACCGAATCAAAGTCATCTACAGATTGCGAAAGTAAAGATATTTGCACACCCCACTTTCTTCCTTCGCGCATGTCTATAATAACCTGATCGCGCACTGCTTGAGCTTTTGCCGTCCGATGAAACTCATCATAAACTATGCGCTTTAAGTCTTCGCGAATCTCTGCTACCCGGCCTTGATGATGGTCCTTATATTGATCAGGAATATTAGCCAAACTTTCTTCGGTTAAATAATAATGCCTTGCTAAAATATAGCGCGCCAGCATATACATAACCGCTGTTTGTCGATCTGCCGCATCTCCTCCTGATTTAGCAACCTCATCTAAATCTAAAGATATAACTCTAGCCTCACCTATATCAAAGCTAGTTATTCTTGATAAAACAGGATATTCGCGCACTGCACTTGAAATAATCCGCGTAAAAGCACTAATTAAGGTTTCTCCAGTGGGCGCAGTTAATTTTTCATATAAATCTTCAATTGCGGAAATACGGCATATAGAAGAGGCATCTGCGAGCAAGGGGACAGCGTGACGTTGCGCTAAAATGGCTTCATGCGTAAATCCTGCTGTAAATAAGGCGTCAACAACCTCCCACCAAGTTGACTTAGAGTCAACTACAAAGCCAATTTCTTCTAAAATTCCATCAACTAGATCTTCAATACCCTCAGTGTAAGGCGTAGCATTGAATTCGTCAGACTGATTTTTATACATTTCATCGACAACTATACCAACTAAATCTACCATTCCATCATATGGCTTAGCAGCGCCAATAGGAGTGGTTAATAAAGTTATAAAGTTTACCAAGAAAGCACGCTCCACTGCGGTTGGAAATCTACACCCTAGCTGGGTATCAAAAGGATTTATCGAGTATTCAGGCGTCATGCTTAACCGATGATACGCAACCAAATGACGTTTATTAGCTGGGAGCGCTTCTTTTAATAATGAAATTAGACCACTACTGGAAGGACCAATATCAATAATGGCGATCCTTGGAAGCCTTTGTATACCCCCTGATAAACATAAAGCAAGGTTTAAAGCATTAGATAAAACTGATTTACCAGATCCTGGGCGAGCATATACAAGATCAATCCAAGTAGTTTGTTGGGTTGAACCTGGCTGAAAAGGCCAGGGTTTGCCATCTGGTGTACGAAATAATAATGCCCCAGTTTTCCAAGGGGAGGCCGGCCTTGTAAGTGGCAGCATGTATACTACATCCTTCAATGGAGCAACCGAAGAGACCGCCATTGGCTCGGTGTTCATGGCCAACATAGTTGCTGCTACTCCGCCAAAAGGATCGCCGCATATTTCCGAAACATCCATAGAGCCCCAACCTTGGATAGCCTTAACTAACTCCGAGCTCCTTTTTCTTAATAAAGGTAGGTCTTTCTCTGGCGCCCAGGTAGTTGCAACTACTCTTAATCTTACAATGGCCTCATCTGTATTTAATTTTAGATATTTTAAAAGATTAACTGAGTTACTAATTAGTCTATTTTGCGCCGAAGAAAAGCTTAATATAGATGTCAGCAAACCTTTGAATTTCACTGTCCATAAGCCTTCACTTTCGACAAAAAAAGAAATTCGCCACGGGATATGTGCAGGTAAGATGCGATAAAATAATTGGGAGAATGGCCGAATATCTTTAGGGAATAAATCTATAAAAACAGAAGAAAATAATTTATCTCCTAATTGAACTGTACGTACATCCTGAACTACACCATCCCTTGGTATAAGTTGTTTTGCAAGAGGAGGCCAAAGTAAATCTGATGGATCTCCTTCAAATCCATTTATATCCCGTGGTGTTATAGGATCCCCTGGTAGTGAAGGCTGCCAATTAGGGGCAGTAAAATCTCTGTCGGTGGTATTGCGAATTGCTTTTAAAGCTGTACGCACATCTAAAAGCTTTACTATTAAATTTACTCCAGTAAAATCAGCCATAATTGAACGCACAAAAGCTTCATGAGAATCCCGAATTTCAGGAACCGCAGCAAATATAGTTTGGGTATTGCGAAAAGGCGGAGCTTTAGTATCCCGAATCATTTGCAGCTTAGCCTTGTTTGCAGCCTTTAATTGCTCATTTGTTAAAACAAAAGGTCTAGTGTACAAAACAAAGTAAACTTGCTCATCTGAACAGTACCTTGCCATGTAGTCGACTCTTTCGCGGAACAGATCGTCTAATGAAAGCTCCAAGCGTTTCGCAGTTGTATTAGCTGGTTTATAAATATCCTCAATCAGCTCTTTGATATTATATCTATCATGGCAAAAATAAACTTGAAAAGAGTGCCCGGCACGCTCCATGGAGCCGTGCAGGGCATTGGTAACTCCACTGACAAGAGCCTTAAACTCATCTTCTCCCACAAGAGACGCAACCCCCTCAACATTTATAATTGAGAGTAAAGTTCCATCATGACATACAAGCACAGTTTCACTGTCCGCTGTTTCTAGGTCGCAATAAGATTCGGTGGTTTGGCGCAAAGACGCACTCATCCACGCAAAAAAACTGTCAACTCCATCAAAAAAAGAATCAACCCATTTTCCCATCCCTAACCCCGTAATTATTTGGTTGCAGCTTCCAACGCACTTGCAGCCCAACGCTCAATTTGCACACGAAATTTCCCGCGTGAAGGTAATAAACAAACGTTAGTAAATACTTTTTTCATTTCACTATTGTTCGCACCAGAGTCGATAATCAGCTGCCCTAATACTGAAGGGTCGCTGGTACCCTCACCAAATTTATCCTCAATAAACTTTGATCTTTGTTTCATAACTCTATACACAGCTTGGGCAGTTGATTTATAGCCAGTATTATTTGTAATAGCACAAAATAACACATGACATAAACTATTTAATTGTTGCTGCGACATCTCCGGCAAATATATAAGAGTCCCGCCACCATAACCACCAACCCCAACTGATTCGACAAAAAAACACTGCGCGCAAAAACAGCACGCAGTGACTAAATTAGTCATTTTATTATTAGAAAAATCCCCATCTTGATTAATAACATCTTGATATTGCATGGCTTGAAAACCACAGTACTGGCATCTGTATCTATCACGCTGCAAAACTTTACGCTGATAGGCCTCAAATTTAGGATCAATTTTTCTGGCCGAATACATACGCCAAGCACCTAGACTAGCTTTTAACTCGAGAGTGGATTGTGCTACTGATTCTTCCATTATTTTCTCTCAAACCTACAAGCCAGGTTCCCCAGCGGTACCTGCAGTTGTTGTTTATTATAGGCCAATATGCCCTGTTGTACCTGCGGTTTCTGTAGAACCAAAAATTGATTGTCCGGCCATTTGCAGCACTACAGGGAAGAACAAAAGCGCTGAAGCAATAAATGCCATTGCAATAGGAGTACCAATTGGAACTTGGGTTGGGTTATCTTTATGCTGTTTAAATTTCATGATAGCTCCAAGACCAAACCCTAACCCCGCAATGTATGAACCTGCAGAAATTAGCTTTGCAATTCCCCCAAACGACTCAGTAACTTTACTTGCCATAGCACCGAATGTTTCAACCGTACCACCAGCAACAACCAGGTCAGAAAACAGCATAAGAAATGCGCCAACCAACACATATTCTACATAAGTCGTTAAGTCTAATTTAGTTTTCATTTTATTATCTCCAAAGTATATTAAGAATCTTGTCCCCAAATTATCCCCGAAGGGCCAGCAGTCTTTACAGTTCCAAACACAGACATGCCTGTCATATGTAACACAACTGGAAAGAATAGCAAAGAGGAGGCTATAAAAAGCATAGCAATTGGGGTGCCAACAGGGATTTGCGTAGGGTTATCTTTATGTTGCTTAAACTTCATTACAGAACCTAGGGCAAATCCTATGCCTCCTACGTATGATAAAGCAGAAATAAGCTTTGCGATATTCCCAAATGATTGCGTAATCAATGCTGCCATATCACCAATAGTATTTACCTGCGCTGCATAAGCACTGATGCTTAATAAGGCTATCAATCCCACAACGACAGGTATACGCTTCTTCACTTAGCTTACTCCGCTACCACAAAATTAACTACCAAATATTGTATTATTCACAATTTGCAGCGTACTGACAATGTTAATTGCCAGAATTCCTCCAAACACGTGCATTAACCCCTTCCCAGAGCCTCCTGGTTGCTGTCCATGCGCTGAAGCACGCGCAATTAATATCCACCCACGAACAAAAGCAACGTAACCTACTGTTTGAATTATCATCATTAGAGGCTTTGCTACCTCACTGCCAGAGCCAAAGATTTCTTCAATTGGCTGATTGGAACTAGTAATAGGACCATATTGCAGTATGCTGGAAGAGCCAAAGGTTGTCGCTAAAAGAACTTCCACAGCTTTCGGAGACATCAAAAGGACTGCAGATACAAATAGATATGTTAATGGTTCTTTAGCTGTTGCATTAGAAGACATCATAGTGCGCGCTTCACCATATATTTTCAAAGTATAAAGTGCCTTAAAACCAAATAACAAACCTAATATATAAGCGGCAGCAGTAATTAACCGTTGAATAGGCTCAACATTATCAGCTATGTTTTTTATAACATTGACAGTATTGCTCGCCCAATCTACTCCAGAAAATGCTCCTGGATCACTCATAATTCCTCCAAGTACCTAGCTAGCTATCCCATTGGCCAAAAGTAATTATCTGCCCTGAGGTTAACACCACGCGACTTTGTTCTGGATCAATAACTTGTACAACTCCAATACCGGGTATTTTCGTGCCTTCACGCACCGTAAAGGTATTAGTGCCATCTTTATTTATTAACCATGCGCGCCCTGGAATAATAGCTTGAAGGTAAATGGAACTATTTGAACCTCGCGCTCTTCTATGGTGATGAATTTTTTTTGGTTTAGGCTTTTGTTTACTTATGTCCAGCATTTTTAGTTGATCTATTTTTGCTTCGACTTGCTGTGTCATCCCTGCCATAGCCTTATCTAAATCTGCCATTTTTTGCTTCATTTCATTAACGCTAGTCTGAATAGATGTAAGAGTAGATGTAACAGTCTGTAGATCAGCTTGGGTTTTCTGTTCATCATTAATCACCTGACTAATCTTTGCTTTAACCTCATTTACAAAACCCAGAGGAATTTGTGGTTGTGGTTCTTTTGGTATAATGTCAGGCAAAGGGGCCGGACTTGAGATAATTTTTTGTGGTGCAGGATTTTGCATTACTGGTTTTGTAGGGCTTTTTTCGAACATCAAAGAGATAAAATAATATAAAATAAAAATACCTACTAAGCCGCCAATAATAAAGTATTTATTTTTCGATCGCATATCTTCAAAAAATTTCTCTACATGATCAGCAGATTTACTGCTAGCCAATTGGCTAGGCTCTTCCTTTTCTTCCGATTCTTGAGGTTTAATTTTTAGAGGCTCACTCTTAGATTTTTCTGCATTTTTATCCACAGTAGAACTATCTTTAGAATCCATTCCAAGTAAATCTGCATCACCAAGATGATATTCTTCTGTATCTTTGTCTGTATCTTTATCATCAATCATATTGCATCATCTCCTAACTATTTTCACGTGCAAGAGTTAAATCTTGAGTAATTAATATACCAAGAGGCGTACCTGAATATAACTCTATAGTAGTTGGACGACCAACATATTGCTGTACAAGTTGCCCCCAACTTTTTCCGACAGTAGAAAGTCCAATAACTGCATTTTCTAAAGTAGAACGCGCAATACCGTTTTGTACGGTAATATTATCACCACCACCTGTACCACCAATAGATACTGTCGTATTTGCTGATTGAAAGGCATTACCAAAACCTTCGATAAATGATGCTGCAAACATTGACCCATAGCGTGACATATAATGATGGTCAACTCTTCCTGACAATGCTGTTCTTGCAGTTTCAGGGTCTATGGCATAAGCGCTAATACTATTTGTTTTAGAAGCGCCTGGCATAGAAATAGTATTAAAAGTAATTATCATCTTATCAGCACCCTGGGGAAGGTTAAAACTACCAATTAGCTTAGATCCTTTTAATGAGCCTGAGACAATGGTTGCGAGTATTGGGCTTGGTTCATCAGTGTTAACTGTTGTATCAAGCACTGCAAATAAGATATCCCCGCTGCGCACAATAATCTTTCCGTCCTTCTCTTTAGCCCCTCCAAAAGAAGGCATAGCTCCATTAGTTTCAGCTAATAAATTTCCTCCTTTAGCTCCTTGTTCTCCCTCAGGATTTTCTTCTTTATTATTACCTGAATAATACACTTGGGTATGCACAGTCTGCCAACTTTGCAGCAATGAACTAGCCGCAGACCGAATAGCTGCAGCCCTATCTGAGATATCTCGACTATGTTGATCTGCTGCCCTTTCTACCATTTGTCTTCTGGCAAGAGCTTGTAATGTAGTTGTAGGTGTAGCAGCTAATTTAGCATTATTATCTTTGCCAGTGAGCTTTTTATCTAGACTATTAGTTATTATGCCACTCTCAGAAATATTAATACCTTCTAACCCGGCAACAGATGAACCAGGAAAAGAAATATTCTCTTTTACTATGTCACCTTTAGCAAAACCTGCCTTAAGCAACTCATCTTCAGATACGCCAGCTTTTTTTAGGTCAACAACTGAATATCCTGCATCTTTGAGCTCTTCAGCTGTTGCGCCAGCATCCTTTAGATCCTTAGCCGTATATCCTCCAGCTTTTAAATCAGCTATTTTAGCGCCATTAATCTTTAAATCTTTAGCGCTAAACCCAGCTGCTTTTAATTGAGCAACATCAAAACCTGCGCTCATTAGATCCTTAACACTAAATCCAGCATCTTTAAGATTTTGTATGGAAAATCCCGCATCTTTTATCTCTTTTGCGGTAAAGCCAGCTATCTTTAATTCAGCAGCCAAGAACTCGGCAGCCTGAAGCTCGCCAGGACTGTATCCAGCTTCTTTTAGTTGCAGTGCAGCATACCCTGCAGATTTTAGTTGAACTGCAGAGCAACCCAAGGTATCACGAATGGTTTTAGCAGCAACTTCTGCTTTATATGCCGAGCTTAAAACATTAGTAGCACAATTAGCATCACGCAGAGATGCAATAATAGATGCAGGCAGAAGACCTGAGTTTTTAAAATCCTTAGGGGTAAATCCTGCTGTAAGTAACTCTGTTGGGGTAAAATTTGCTTCTAAGAGTTTACTTATTCCTGCGCCAGCAGACTTAAATTGATCTAAAGAGCAATTATTACTATCTCTAACTTTTTTTAAATTTACTCCTTGCTTTATCAAATCACGCAGTTTTTCGCTGTCGCAAGCAGCCGCTTTGATTGCCTCATCAGATACGCCTTTTTCTTCAGCTATCTCCTTTTGAGTAAATCCTGCTGTAAGTAACTCTGTTGGGGTAAAATTGGCTTCTAAGAGTTTACTTATTCCTGCGCCAGCAGACTTAAATTGATCTAAAGAGCAATTATTACTATCTCTCACTTTTTTTAAATTTACTCCTTGCTTTATCAAATCACGCAGTTTTTCGCTGTCGCAAGCAGCCGCTTTGATTGCCTCATCAGATACGCTTTTTTCTTCAGCTATCCCATTTTGAGTAAACTCAGTAGGTTTAAAACCTGCGCGCACTAAATCAGCATTAGAAAAACCCGCCTTTTGTAAATCTTTGCCTGAACAATCAGCATAGCGTCTAATAACTTCTGCACTTATCCCTGCAAGTTTTTGTTGCTTTACTGATTCAATATCACAACCAGCATGTTTAACATCTTCTATGCTAACTCCAGGGGGAAGCTCTGCCTCAGATTTGGTAATTTCTTGTTCTGTATATCCTGCTGCATTTAGCTGACTAGGCGCAAAGCCAGCATTTAGCAGATCTCTACCTCTAAAACCAGCTTCTTTTAATTCATTAGGAGTATATTCAGCATTTTTTAACTCTGAAGCGGCAAAGCCTGCAGATCTTAACTCTTCTGCATTAAATCCTGCACTCTTTAACTGCGCCGGGCTGCAACCTGTAGATCGCCTTATTGCAGATGCGGTAACTTCTTTAGATTTAAGGCTTCTCAATTGCTGCGCTTCACAACCTGCTTTACGAACCTCGGCTATTGTCATCCCCTCTGGTAAACCTCTAGCTTTGGAGATTTCTTCTTCGGTAAATCCCGCTCCTTTTAACTCACCATCAGAATAACCAGCATCTTTTAATTGCAGAGCTGTAAAGCCTGAGGAATGAAGTTCACAGGTAGAAAAACCACAATCTCTTAATCTACGCTCGTCATAGCCAATTTCTTTAAATTCCGGTGCTTTATAGCCGATTTTGCGAAGTTCAGAGCATGGACACACTTCGGTCAAATCTTTAAAGCTAAAACCAAGATTAGGTAAATTACTGCAGCCGCAAGCTTGCTGAAGATCACCGATTCCAGCCCCCTGAGTTAGAGCCTTGTCCATACTTTCTTTAGTGCAGCTAGCTGCTTTTAACACATCATACCAAGGGCTTTGTTGCCCAGCTTTAGACTGGGTTGATAAACTGACAAAACCCAAGCTTCCCTGACTTGGGATTGACTCTACCCCCTCGCCAAAAGCATGCGACTCAATAATGGTGGGAATAGAGCTACCCCCTGTTTTTAATGCTAGAGAAGCCTGCTCTACGTTTTGTTCATCTTGTAATCTTGCATACTGAGCAGTTTGATTGATTGCTCCTGGAATAGATTGAATATTTCCCGGTAGATTAGAAATCTTGCCCCCATGGCGCTCATCAGGTAGCATTGTTGTCATTTGAATTTTATAGCCTGCAATTACTATCCCGATAATTAAGATAAAAAAAGTAAAAAAGATGATAAGGCGGGTGCGAGTATTAGTAAATAAAGCCTTGAGGTTGTCTTTTTTATTTTTGTCCATGGACCTATAACCCCTCTACCTTAAGATGCATAACTTTTCCATGCCATGATACTAATAATACGGGTGATCTCATCATTTCATAGGCATGAGTTCCGTCGGCACTTGTCATAATAGCCATCCACCCAGGTGATAAGATAGTTAAACTAGTACGCACAAACATCCTATCTTTGTAAAGCCAGGCAAGTGCATCCCCTCCGCTAACAGTAAGGCGCTGACTTCCATCTGGAGCCACTCCATCTAGGACATGAAGTAAAACATTGTCAGCTTGCGGCGGTAGTCCTGCATCCATCAATACACCCTTGGCATTTGGTCCATACCCTTGGATGCGTAAATCTACCCGGTAATCAACTGCCTTTTGTCCAGGTATTAGAGTTATCATAACAGGAGTATTCAGACCTTTTAATCTAACCGCCATATTGCAGTAATTATAAAGTTTCATTGCCTGAATCATCATTGTATTGCCTTGTCTATCCCACTGAATATTAAAAGAGGATGGATCACCTAAATCATAAGCAGTAATTGGCCAAGGAGCTCCTGTTGTATCTAAGAAAACTAAGGAAGTCACAAAACCTTGCGAAAGTCTAATGACAGGCGGGGTTGAGCCAGGAGAAAGATTTACAAATTGAGAGCTTGCAGTAGGTTTAGGGGGAATTCCTGCAGGAGAAGCTATAGCAAACTCTTGTGTGATATAACGTTGCCTCAGTTTTACTACCTGATCAGGATCTAACGGGAACAATTGCCTTTCCACCTGCGCATAAGCTTTTTCTTCGATTACCTCTTTTGACTTTTCCGCAGAAAGCGCCTCTTGAGCCTCAGGGACTTGTGAGGGCAAATTTTTAATGTCTGTTTTTATGGGTGCTGCAGGTGCTGAAGGTGCTGCAGGTTTTATGTATAACTTTTTTTGAAACATTTTGAGTTGCTGCAATGCTTGCTGTGCTGATTCACTTTTTTCTTGCGCCCATGCTTGAGAAAAAAACAATAATAAAGCTGCCATTAGGCAAGTTTTGTGCACAGTATGCTTAAGTTTAATCATCCAGTGACTCCACCACCAGCAGGACCAACAACAAATTGGGCAATTCCTATCCCTCGTGGTGAGTTTAAAGTTGAAATTCTTGTAACTAGCAAAGTCACCACATTATTTTGTTGCGAAAACTCACTTGCACTTTGATAGGTTACCAAAATTGGCATTTGAATTCTCCATGAATACCTACCGTTTAATACGCCTTTTTGTAATATCACCGGGGCTCTTGTAGCAACAGCTGAGACAATGAGTTTTTTTGCTTTTACTGCATCTAAGTTATTTGAGTCTTGCAATGCACCCAAAAACTGGCTCCAGCCTTCTGCGGTAAAAAAGCCGGAAGATGCCTGCAACTCCTCGCGATAATCTACAAAATTATACGTAAAAGCCGCAATGGCGGCCTGATTAGCCCACTGTAAAATTGCAGAATCCGATTGGTTTGGTTCTTCTAAGGGAAATAAAGGCGTAATACGGCCATTTATGCTGGTAGCAAAGTATTTTGGTAAAGGAGGGTGGGTCATAAGATATGTAAGTAAGGACCCTAGCAATAAATTAACTATCATGGACACCATTAAAATTAATACGGTTTTGCGTTGCCCATCGCGATAAAATTCATTACGAATCATCACTTTTTCTATTGCACCTTCAGCCATATAATCTACCTCTATTTAGGAATTACTCTTTCTAAATTTATTTCAGCAACTTCATCTTCCATTAAAGCATGAGAAGAAGCATTAGGTCTATTTAATCCTGTAAGTTTTAATGGCGGTGTTTCGCCGTTAGTTGCATAATAATCAGGCTCTTTTTCTGTAATATGCACAATGAAAATTGCTATGAGGAGCAGAATATTAATGCTAATTGAAAATAAAAGAACAACAGTCATGCGTCTATAAGAAGCTATGTAAAATCCCTTGGTGTTGATCTTTAAATGGCGTAGTCGAGCACTCATAACCTATCCTAGTTAAGCTACAGCATCCCTAAACGTTATTTCAACTCTCGCATTTTTTGACTTATCTCCATGCGGACTACAGTTGCCAACTATAGGGTTACTTAGTCCTCTACCTTCCTCTATCATTAACCTAGTGTCAATCCCCTGGGTCCATAAGTAATTAGCAACATTAACAGCCCTTGCATGACTTAAAGCGTTTGTTCTATCAATACTGCGATAAAATGAAGTATAAGCAGTTACATTAACTGCCACCTTGCGAAACTCAGCAATAAAAGCAGCAACTTGGTTTAAAGTATCATATCCTGCCCAAGTTATACGTGGCGACTCATCAGGAAAAATCACTTTAGCAGGGATACTAACCATATAATCTTGCCCTATAGTAATGACTTTAATACCGCTATGCCTTAATGTGCTAATATCCTCAATGCGGCGCTTATCGGATGTACCCTTGACTCTTGCAGGAAGCACATCCTTCTCAACGGGAGGGTGCCACGCAGGCTGGCAAGCCATTATAATGCAAACAACCAAAAGGCTAGCTAATTTTAATAGAGAATTAAAACCCATTTTGCCCTTCAATAGATAAAATTGCTAGTTAGATAAAAGCATAGAACAGATTACTTTACAAGTACCTGTGAAGAGTTATGTGAAGTTAGTTACCCGCTATTGCGTTCAGCTTTAATCCCGTTTATAAGATCAACTACAACTTCAGTAAGTTCTGGCACAGTAATGTGATCCCTTTCATCAGGTGGGTAACGAGTTGCTGCTTTTACGTCTTTTAAAAGTTCATCTCCTATAGTAACTGCAAGCTTATCATTTGCTCCTACTAAACGCTCAATACCAATAAAATACTGGCGCACTTGTTGAATACGTAAAATAGGCTCAGAAAATTTATCTATATCGTCGACCAGGAGTTTCGGTGCAGTTTCAGGATGCACTAAAGGAGTAAAAATTGTGATTACGCCTGGCTCTTCTTCTGAATGAAATGCCTCGACTTCTTCTTCGGTCATCTCAGGCTCTAAAACATTATGATAAGCAATAAGTGCACTTACTGCTTTTTCTATTTCATCTTCTGCCTCAATTTCAGCTAGGCGCGTTTTTATTTGGGTAATTTCTTCATTTTCAACTTCATTAGTAATAGTTAAATCTTGCGACTCTAAAATCTTCATAAAGCCAGTTAATTGCTTTTCTAATTTAGCCAAATACTCATCTTGGGGTGATTCAATTTTTAAGAATTGATTAATTTTTAGCTTAGTAACAGGTTTTGGATTGGCAAAGAAAGCTCTTCCTCTAACTATGCGGGATTTAAAAAATATGTGAAACTCACCCTCTGCTTGATCTTTTAAATCTAGTAAATCAACCCGGGCGCGTTTTTCAAATGAGGAGCTTTTACTATCTTTATAGGTGTTAGAAATGCTAGTTTCATTGGTTTGAAATGAGTCTACTTTAGTAACGTATGCTTCCCCGGCTGTTTTGGTGAAAAAGTCCCAGGTTTCTGTTGGATCTTCTAGCTTCATACAGATTTTGATGTTGGTATTAGCGCCTATTGATGCTGCTTCTTCTTTTGAAGCCTTTTGAAACGCTGGCAAGTCTTGGCCTGCAAATATAATAGAAAACCCTAAAGAACGCGCTTGTGCCGGCACAACGGCGAAACCTTGCACTGCATAATAACCATACTCATCTAGTACACATAAAAAAGGTGTAGGAGAAGTTGTTACCTTTCTTTCAATAACGTCCCTATACTCCCCTTCAACGTCCTCCCCAAGACCTGCTGCCATCATACACTTTAATGATGACACGATAATTTTCCCTAGATTAGACAACTCATCAGGAGATTTTTCTAGCGCAGGCAAAAGTACAACTAAAATTCGTCTATTTAACACGACATCTTTAAAGTCTACTTCAGCTAAATTCGTTCTTAAAATGTGACCGTAAGTATCAGCAAGTGATGAAAATGCCCGAGTTAACTGCATGGTAATAAACCCATGCTGCTCTAATACTTGCGAAACTTGTTTGCCTTTTTTATCCTTAGCATAGCCTGGTAAGTTAATAACATAGTTGCGCAAAGGATCGGTCACTACTTTTGGCACGGTTTCAATGTTTACACTTTCTTGATCGTCACGGGGAAATACTTTATCAACCACTATGGCTTCAAGCTTGGTCAGCTCAAAATAGTTACGAATACTATTGGCATCGAGCAATATCGCACCTTCATCACGCATATATACCAATATACGCATCAAGGCTTCAACAAAGCTGATAGCCCGACCTTTCCACATATCTCCATCGCCCCCATCCTTGGAATTTCCCATTAAATTAACGATAAGCTGAGTTAGCATGCTTGATGAACCTTGGCAAAATGGGTTCATAGTATTTGATAGGCGGCGTTCTTGTGGCCCAATAATATCTCTTGCACCAGTCATAAAGTTAATGATAAGTAAATCATCTTCTCTTCCCATACCGCGCACCATAGAGAAGACTTTAGCATAAAGAGCATTATCCCCCTTGCCATCTACATAAATAAACCCACTGCCTTGCACAAGTGCATTAAATGATAGTGAGATTAAGGTTTCCGTTTTACCACTACCTGTTGAACCAAATATTAATACGTGAGTACGTAAATCATCATTACTAAACCATAGTTCTTCGTTAGTTTTTCTGTCATTGCCAAAAAATGCTATGCCTCTTGCAATATTAGGTTGGCCTATACCTGGCTTTAAGTCATTATAATCTTTAGCTTCAGTAACCTTGGGCATTCTAAAGGGTAAAACTTGATGTTTAGTATAGGTATAAGCAAACATTATGATGCCAAGAATAAAAATAAATAGCACTGAAACAGGCAATACGAAGATATTACACGCACATGCTAATAATAATATTATTACATTAAGGCTATTGGAGAAAAAGTCCGAGATCCGTTGTGATAGCGTGCGGGTATCCCTTAATAACTGACTCGGATCAATTTCTTGACTTTTATCTATTCCACGCATTAGGGCTTTAGCTCCTCTAATTGTTTTGGTGATAATTTAATGCCTTTAATTGCATCTTCCAATGCCTTAATTGCTTCATCAATCATAGGTACTCTTGATCTACGTTTCATGGCTATTTCTGCAAGCCAATGGGCATATGGCCCGCCAACTTCTACATAAGGTGTTTGTCTGCCTACACAATTTAGCATATACCAAAAACGTCTATCGACAACTTTTAACCATAAGAAATCCGAACTCGGGGCAACTCCATCTTTGCGCGCTTCGACTAATAAAGATGCCATAACAGTCAATACATAAGCATGTGAGTTATAAACATGTTGAGCAATTTCACATTTTTCGTATTTACGTAAAAATGGTTTTGCAACTGAACAATTTAGCTTACCCTCCGCATAAGTGCTATTTAAAGTATCAAGAATAAGTTTTGCCCCATTTCTATCACGATTAATACGACATAAAAAAACTGCTGCTAACGCCCAAACATGGGGCTGACAACGATCAAATCCTTCCCAGTATGGACCCAGTTGTAAAGTAAAAATACGCTTAGCATCGCCACGTCTTAAGCCTGCTGTCATTTCAAGCCCTGGCATCATGTTATCAACAACAGCATCATCCTTACGCAGTAAATCATACTTACGCGCAAACTCCATAGGTAAAAGCGCCATAGCCCAAGGCCCTGTATCTACGTTTGTTGTAACTAAATCTTCTTTAATTACAGGCATAATTGCAGGCCAGTTATATTGCTCTTGTTTACTTAAGGTTTTCATAGAATAGGTTTTACGAAATTTAAGTGGCACGTCACGTAAATAAAGGTGGATTGCAAAAGCAATAAATAACAATATTACTGGATAACGGGTATATGTCCCCACAAACTCAGTCACTGTTACTAATTGATTCCAGTCAACTTGCTGAGGATCGACTGTTTGGACAATAAATAGCATATTCTCCACTGCCTTGGTGCGAATAAAAAACCCTATTACTTGAAGCTGTACAGCATTTAGCCAAAAGATGAATTGCACAATTACTGAATGCTTAAAATACCATATAAGCCAAAGGGCTATTCCTAATGCGGCCATAATCCAAAGAGGGCCCATGCCGGTATCTTGACCAGATCCACCACCTTGTTGTCCACCACCGCCGCCTGCCATTAATAGCTCCATGTCCTGCTATAATATTTCAGTATAAACTAAAATTTTTATAACTGCATAGAGAAAGGAAACTACTATGATTTATCCAAACGTTTTAGCCTTAATAGGCCATACCCCTATAGTAAGAATTAATCGGATAATGGCGCATTTAGCTTGTGAGGTTTACGCAAAATGTGAGTTTTTAAACCCTGGTGGTTCAAGTAAAGACCGGATTGCTTATGCAATGGTTACGCGCGCTGCTAAAGAAGGAAAAATTAAGCCTGGATATACCTTAATTGAACCTACTTCAGGAAATACCGGGATTGGAATAGCTTTAGCTGGCGCGGTCCTTGGCTACAAGGTTATTATTACTATGCCAGATAAAATGAGCCAGGAAAAACAAGTAATTCTTGAAAGGTTAGGCGCCACTATATATAGAACCCCTGCTGAAGTTCTATCAAGTGATCCTAAAAGCCATATTTCTTTAGCTAAGAGACTGAGCCAAGAAATAAAACCATCTTTTATTTTGGATCAATACAGAAATCCAGCTAACCCTAATGCCCACTATGCAACAACTGCTGAGGAAATTATTGCTGATTTTAAAGATGGGTTAGATATGGTAGTTATAAGCGTTGGCACAGGCGGCACTATAACTGGGGTTGCCAAACGCTTAAAAGAAGTTTTCCCGCAAATTAAAGTAGTCGGGGTTGATCCTGAAGGTTCTATTTTAGGTGGAGGTAATGAAATAAAGCCATATTTAGTCGAAGGAATTGGCTACGATTTCATCCCCCAAGTTTTAGATAACAGCCTTGTCGATAGCTATATTAAATCGGAAGATGGGCCATCTTTTAAATGGGCAAGACGCTTAATTAGAGAAGAAGGCTTACTTGTAGGTGGCTCATCAGGCGCAGTTGCCTTTTCTTGCGCAAAAGTTGCTAGCACCTTAAAAAAAGATCAAAAAGTTTTAATGATTTTACCTGATTCAATAAGAAATTATCTTACAAAGTTTGCAAACGATGAGTGGATGCAAAAACATGGTTTGCTAGAATAAAAAAACCCGTAACAAGCTACGGGTTTTTTAGAACATCTTGGGTAAGAACAACCCAAGATAGCAAATATTACATTGAAGCAGAAGGTGCCGTATCGTTACTTTCATTTGGAACAGAACTAGCAGCATTTGAAGATTCAGATTGTTGCGGCCTAAAAAATCTCCCTGTACTGCTACGTGGAGCTGCAAAAGGTTCTCTTTTGTTTGCACTTGCACCTTGACTAGCAGTCTGTTCTACATAAAGATCTTCTTCAGAATTTGCTGGAGCAACAGAAACTTTCTTGCTAGTTGCAGCAGCAGCAGCACCAGTACCTAAACCATAAAGCGCTAAAGCAGCTACAGCGATTACAGCAGCAAGCATGAAAAATCCGCCAATTGGGCCTAGAAGAGCTAAAGCAGGAACTAAAGCAACGAAAGTTGGTAAAACTGCGATACCACCTAACTGAAGACCGCCTATTACTATTAAAGCTGCGGCAAATGAGCCAAATAAAGTTAAAAATGCATTACCAACAACACTTCGGCCATTACGCGCAACTACGTTTGCACCAGCTGCTTTTTCAAAAGCTTTCACAGCCTGCTTTTTTAGCATTTTTCCTACTTGTTCTCCATGGTAAACTTCTTCAATAGCTTTTTGGTATGCTGGAGAGTCTTTCTGAAAGTTACTAAAAGCATGTTGATTATATCTATTAATGGCGGCCAATAAATCAGCCTCTTTAACAGTCTTTTCCTTGCGTGCGTTAGCAATAAACTCAGCATTGTAAGGTGAAGCAACAAACTTCTGCATATATGAATCTAAAATACTCATTACAAACTCCTATAAAAAATAAAAAATGTATGGTTAGTGAAGCGAAAGAGAGGTTAGCATAATTTATGGATGGATGGAAGTTTTTTTTTACACCTTTTTGTAAATATTTAGTAAATTTGCTGGTCTTGCTTAACACGTCATCCAGAGCGTTAGCGAAGCAATCCAGTACGATTTTCAGTCAAAGTGCCGATCTGGATTGCTTCGCCAACTCTCGCAAAGACGGGTATTTTCTCTTAACTTGACGGCTATGGGGATGCCGTGCCTTCAGAGTTACAATTTATCTACTATACTTTAATGAGGAATATAGTTAATCATTATTTTAGGTAGGTTAGCGTGAGCCCTTCAACTAAAGATATTGAACAGCAAATTGTTACCGCGGTTGAAATGCGCGCCGCCTTTTGGAATGCGGTTCACAATAGACAAAATGGTTATGGTTTTTTCTCTTCTCCTACGCTGCCTTTAGAAAAGCAAAAAAAAATTGTTGATAGGGAAATTTCTAAAGGGAACATTCCGGCATTAATTGAATATGCTAATGCAAATGATATGGCAGCTTTGGTTAAAATCAATGCTAATGTTTTAGATATTAAAGAAGTAAAAGAAAAAATTGCCCAATTTACTGGTTCTGATAAAGATATAATCACAAAAAATGTAGGAGCGAAATTCTAACGCGATGCATCAAGGATTATTATGAATATAATAAATAAAAATCTGGTTTTAATGTCTTTGATACTAACATTTCAAGCAACTACTATATATGCAAAAACTGGCGATTTATTCAAAATATATGCGCATGGGGGGACACTTGGACAAACAATCAGTTTCGAACTGTGTTTAGACATAAGTGGCTCGACTCCTTTAAGTTGCCAGAATTACACAACTGAGCAATCTGAGCTGACAATTTACTCGACCATTCCAAATAATAACTATTCGTATGCTGGAACTAAAATCAATACCCCAGGGTTTGTTTACAAGGCTGGCCCTACGGCAAATGGTTACAGTTTACTAGGTCAAATTAGCGATACTCAAGGAGCAACAGGCACTTTTATTGCAGAAACAGCCTTCTTAACTATATCTCCAAGCACATTGGGGTTAAGTGTAACTGGAGTTGAAACAACTACAGGATTTGATTCTGGTACTCCGCGAGTTTTTACGCTAAAAAATATAGGCAGTACTCCAGCAACTGGTGTAAATTGCCCTTCTATAACTTCACCTAGTATAACTTCAATAACCTGCAGCGGTTGTGGCACTATCCTAAGTGGCAATGTTTGCACAGTAACCATTCAACCATCTGCCACGGCCAGCGCTGCGGTGGCAGATACAAACCCAACTCCAATTACCTTAACGATCCAAGGCGAGAATACAAACAAGCTCACTCCAAGTATTAATGTCTTAACCTACGGTAGTTTTTATCAATCAGGTTACGTTTTTTCTATTATTGAAACCCAAGACCCTTCGCTCAGTATTGGTGGAACCGTTGCAGCTGAAAGGGATGCTTCTATGGATTCTTCTATTGTAGTGAATATTATGGAAGTTCCTTATTCACCAGCTTGGCTATATACCTTTATTAACATAAATAACGGATACGACGGCTCCAACACCAAAACTGGAAATACGTATTGGATGGTACGTCAATATAGTTATGACCAGAACTATTCTGCAGGTTTATGCATTCCTCCATTTAATAGTGTAGGAGGTTATACCGATTGGTATTTACCAGCCATTTGTCAAATGGGCTATGGGGCTACTGATAGTTTTGATTGCGGAGGAGACATGCCAGGAACTATTCCGAATATACAATACTACTTACTCTACTCACCACGGCAATCGGGCCAAAATATAAACATTAGTCAGTTTTAATCACAAAGCAATTAAAATAACCGTGCGACAGCACTCATTCACGTAAACGAGCCC
>Ga0155588_1070_pt2 | contig 20720 bp, 17 predicted proteins | sample RifCSPhighO2_12_FD_107245 | JGI IMG/M metagenome (GOLD analysis project Ga0155588, IMG submission 107245) | Gammaproteobacteria bacterium RIFCSPHIGHO2_12_FULL_41_15
TGGTGAAAGAACGCGTAGTGGTTTTCCGGGTGAAACAACGGGTATTTTGCCTTATTTTAGTGAATGGCGTCGTAGTGAAGTCGCGACGATTGCTTTTGGTTATGGACTGGCCGTATCGCCGTTGCAGCTTGCGCAGGCTTATGCCACGTTAGCCAATCATGGTGTGCGTTTACCGGTCACTCTTTTAAAAGAAAATGAGAAGCCTGTGGGCGTTCGGGTATTATCAGCAAAAATAGCGGATGAATTAATTGAGATGTTGAAAACGGTTGTCAATGCAGGGGGAACGGGTTTGCGTGCACGAGTGCCAGGCTATTCCATTGCAGGTAAAACGGGTACCGCTTATATTGCGCATCAAGGTAGCTATGATAAGAAAAAAACGATTGCTTCCTTTGTAGGAATGGCGCCGGCGAGTGATCCGCGATTGGTAGTCGCTGTTGATATTCGTGATCCAAAAGGTGCGCATTCTGGAGGAGTTGTTTCAGCGCCGGTTTTTTCCGAAGTGATGTCAGGTGCATTGCGAGTGCTGCGCGTGCCGCCGGATACAGTGTAAACATGCCCTAATCTAACCAGTAAGGTATTTTGTGAATTTAATATTGAAAAAAATTAAAGATTGTAAAGATCTCCAGCTTGATAGTCGGCTTGTCCAGCCAGGTGATTGTTTTATTGCTGTACCAGGTCAGAGTACTGATGGGCGTCAGTATATTGCGCAGGCATTGAAAAACCAGGCACATTATGTACTTTATGATAGTGATCACTATCAATTGCCGAGTGCATTGATCAGCGAGACTGTCATTGCAGTGCCGAACCTCACTCATCAATTAGGTGACCTCGCTTCTGCTTTTTACCAACATCCCTCAAAACAGATGAAAGTGATTGGTGTGACGGGCACTAACGGTAAAACTTCAGTCACACATTATCTGGCACAAGCTTTTGGGTTACTCAAAATATCCTGCGGAGTGATTGGTACCTTAGGGTTTGGATTAGTGAACGGTGAGTGGCAAAAAGGGACGCACACCACACCCAATGTTATCGATTTACACAAACAATTAGCTGCCCTGAGAAAGTTAGGTGCAGAATATGCTGCTATAGAAGTTTCTTCTCATGCGCTTGACCAAAACCGAGTGGCTGGAGTGCATTTTTATACGGTTGTGTTTACTAACTTGTCTCGAGATCATTTAGATTATCATGGCACGATGGAAAATTATGCGGCCGCCAAACGACAGTTATTTGCAGTGCCTGGTATTCAATATGCCGTGATCAATAGTGATGAAGTGTTAGGGCGAACACTCATGGCAGATTTTTCGCATCAATATGACATTTGTAGTTTTAGCTTACAGAAAAGGTTGATGCCTAATGCCATCACTTGTTCGGCTATCACTCCAGTTAAGCAAGGTTTTGAGGTTGTCGTGCAAACACCACGAGGCGAGGCGAATTTTCATACTGATTTAATGGGTGAATTTAATATCGCTAATTTGCTAGTTGTGTTGGCCGTTTTGTTGAATGAAAATTATTCGTTGCTAAACATTGTGAAAGTCTTGTCGAATATTACCGCCGTTCCAGGCCGAATGCGTTGTTTATCAGCCGAGCAGAAAGCTTCTGTCGTCATTGATTTTGCACATACGCCTGATGCGTTAGAAAAAGTGTTATTGGCGCTTCGAAATCAATGTCGAGGTCAATTATTTTGTGTCTTTGGTTGTGGGGGAGATCGAGATCGAGGTAAGCGACCGTTAATGGCAGGCGCAGCTTCTGCGTATGCAGATCAAATCATTATTACTAGTGATAATCCTCGCACGGAAAAGCCGGAACAAATTATTAATGATATTGTGCAAGGTCTATCAAAGTCAGCTCACTATTATATTGAACTCGATCGTGAACGTGCGATCGCGTATGCTATGGCGCAAGCAACTGTTGATGATCTTATTTTGGTGGCAGGGAAAGGTCATGAGACAGAGCAAATTATTGGAACTGAACGTTTAGCATTTAGTGATGAAGCAATCGTCAAAAAATATTTGTAAGACAATGTTGATCGTGATTCAAGATGAGCGTTTAATCAGCAGCGCTCAGCGAGTATTGCTTGCGTATCGCAATGACGGGATATCATTTTTGCAAAATCACGACGATTCCCAAAGAATCCGAAATAACTTGAACGAAATAACTTGAACGAAATAACTTGAACGAAATAACTTGAACGAAATAATCTGAACGAAATAATTAGAACAGAGATAATCCATGAAAATATCAGAAATAGCAGCATTGTTAAAAGTAGAATATCGTGGCGATGATGTTGAGTTTGAAGGTGCTGCGATTGATAGTCGACAGGTAGAGGAAAATAATCTTTTTATTGCGCTGCCAGGTCGGCAGGTTGATGGCAATACATTTGTCTCAGCGGCTAAAGCAGCGGGTGCCAGCGCTGCCATAGTGACTGCTTATCAAGCGTGTGAATTACCGCAAATTCTCGTTAAAGACAGTCAAAAAGCATTGCGGCAATTAGCGGCTGACTATCGACAAAAATTTCACTTGCCCGTTGTGGCAATAACAGGCAGTTGTGGTAAAACGACTGCGAAGAATATGTTGGCTAGTATTTTTCGTGAGGCTTCATCCACTCTGGCTAATAAGGGGACTTATAATAATGAGCTAGGTGTTTCTTGGATGTTGATGGGGCTTCGCAAATATCATGAATATGCTGTGTTTGAATTAGGTGCGAATCATAAAGGCGAAATCGCTGATTTAGTGAAGTTGGTTAAACCTTGTTGCGCTGCGGTGACGATGGTCGCGCCAGTGCATTTAGAAGGTTTTGGTCATGTCGATGATATTGCTCAAGCCAAATCGGAAATTTATGAAGGTTTGCCCAGTGATGGTATTGCGATTATTAATGCAGATGATGAGTATTGTGACTATTTCATCAAAAAAGCGGGTAATCGTCGGAAAATATTTTTTGGTAAAGAAAAAAAAGCCGATGTCATTGTGACTGACATTGTGTTGTCTCAACAATTACAACCACAGTTTGTTTTGCATACACCCGAGGCTAGTATTCCTGTCAATATGCAACTTGTCGGTGAGCATAATGTGATGAATGCTTTGGTGGCGGCGGCGTGTGCCTATGCTTTTGGTATAACATTAGCGCAAATCAAAAAAGGTATAGAGGCTTGTAAGCCTGAAATTAAACGCTTAATTGTTCATCAATCTAAACGAGGTACGGTAGTGATTGACGATAGTTATAATGCTAATCCCAGTTCAGTAGCGGCTGCCGTTAAATTATTAGCGAAGTATTCAGGTAAAAAAATATTGGTGCTGGGTGATATGCTTGAGTTGGGTGATAGGGCGGTAGAAATGCATCGCCACATTGGTCGCTTAGCAAAAGAGCATCAAGTTAATTTATTTTATGGATACGGCGAGTTGAGCAAAGAAGCTTGCTTGCAATTCGGAGAAAATGGTTTTCATTTTTCTGATCAAAATACTTTGATTGCAAATTTAACGCATCAAATTGATGCACAGACAACCTTGCTTGTGAAAGGATCCAACAGTATGAAAATGTGGAATGTTGTAGAGGCTATTTTAGGGGAATCATCATGCTGTACTGGTTAGCCGGTTTTCTGCAAATACACTTAAATCACAGTTTCCGAGTTTTCCAATATCTCACTTTGCGTTGTGTATTGGCGGCATTGACAGCATTGTTGATAGCGCTTATTTTCAGCCCAAAATTAATTCGTTGGTTAACGGGGCAGCAGTTAGGGCAGGTAGTGCGTCATGATGGCCCACAAAGTCATTTAACGAAATCCGGCACTCCAACGATGGGAGGTGCATTGATATTGTTTTCAGTATTAATCGCCACAGGATTATGGGGTGATTTGCAAAATCGTCTGTTGTTAGTGGTGTTAACGGTCACGATGGCCTTTGGTATTGTGGGGTATATTGACGATTATCGAAAAATTATTCGTAAGAATTCCGAAGGATTAAAGTCACGTTGGAAATTATTTTGGCAGTTGATGATCAGTCTGATTGCAGTGTTGTTACTTTATTTTACGAGTCATACACCCGCTGAAACACAATTATTCTTACCATTTTTTAAAAACGTTTCTATTAATTTAGGGTTATTTTTTATTCCATGGGCGGTGTTGGTCATTGTGGGTAGTAGTAATGCGGTGAATTTAACTGATGGATTGGATGGTTTGGCTATTATGCCAGTGGTGTTAGTGGCCAGCGCTTTTGCTTTATTATCTTATTTGGCGGGCAACTCGATTTTTTCAGATTATTTGCACACTCCCTATATTCCGGGTTCAGGTGAAGTGTCTGTTTTTTGTAGTGCTTTGGCCGGTGCTGGGTTAGGGTTTTTGTGGTATAACGCTTATCCTGCACAAATGTTTATGGGCGATGTTGGTTCACTCGCTTTGGGCGCCAGTTTAGGTATGCTTGCCATTGTGACACGGCAAGAATTGTTATTGCTGATTATGGGGGGTGTGTTCGTTGCAGAGACGGTATCGGTTATTTTGCAAGTGGCTTCTTATCGATTAACCGGCAAGCGAATATTTAAAATGGCACCGCTACATCATCATTTCGAATTGAAGGGCTGGGTTGAACCTAAAATTATTGTGCGCTTCTGGATTATTACTTTGGTATTAGTGCTAGTCGCGCTTGCTACTTTGAAGTTGCGTTAATGAAAACAAAACCGTTACATCTTATTGTTGGCTTAGGTCCAACAGGTTTGGCTGTTGCAAAATATCTTTCGCAATTAGGTCGACCATTTGCGGCGATGGATAGTCGTAAACAACCACCAGGGTCAGCAGATTTTCAACGCTTGTATCCTAATGCTATTTGTCATTTGGGTGGATTTGATCAAGCGCTCGCGTTGCAAGCAACACAATTAGTGATGAGTCCAGGTGTCTCTATTCAAGAACCTGTTATTCAAGCCGCCATTCATGCAGGCATTGAAGTGATTGGTGATATTGAATTATTCGCTAGGGCGGTTAAAGCACCGGTGATTGGTATTACAGGTTCTAATGGTAAAAGTACCGTGACCCAACTGTTAGGTGAGATGCTAAAAACAGCGGGCTATCATGTGTTGGTGGGCGGCAATATTGGCACGCAAGCCCTAGCGCTATTAGAGGAGCCCGTGCCAGAGGTGTATGTATTAGAATTATCAAGTTTTCAATTAGAAACAATCTCTCATTTAGCACTGGTTTCAGGTGTTGTCACCAATATTACTGAAGATCATCTTGATCGTTATCATGGCCAAATGTCACTTTATACAAAAGCTAAGTTGCGTATTTTTGCTAACTGTCGAGTGCCTGTATTGCCGCTTTATGCAGCGTTTAATCCGTTAGTCTTACAACATTATCCTCAAGAGGCCGAGTTATATTTTGGTTTGGAAGCGCCCAAAAATAATCGAACGTTTGGTGTCATACAATATCAGGCAGAAGATTGGTTGGCTCTTGGGGAAAAACCTATTTTTCCCGTCAAAAATATGCGATTAAAAGCACCACACGATATCGCCAATGCATTAGCGGCGTTGGCTTTGGGCTATGCGTTTGGCGCTGACCTACACAAAATGGTTGTGAGGCTGGCAGAGTTTTCAGGCTTAGATCATCGTTGTCAGCTTGTTGCTGAATATCTACATATCAAGTGGATTAATGACTCCAAAGGTACTAACGTAGGTGCAACGATTACAGCGATTGAAAGTGTGGCAAAAACGATTGACGGAAAGATCGTATTAATTGCGGGTGGTCAAACCAAAGGTGCTAACCTATCTCCCTTATCTCAGACAATCAAACACAATGTGAGATCAACATTGTTAATCGGGGAAGATGCAGAAAAAATTGCAGATGTTCTATTGGATAATTATCATTATTGCCAAACCATGCAAGAAGCAATTCATCAAGCCGCACAAATTGCTAAGCCAGGTGATGCGGTATTGTTGTCGCCAGCGGCAGCGAGCTTCGATATGTTTGATAATTTTTCACATCGGGGTGATGTATTTACAGAAGCAGTGAAGGCTTATGTTAAAGGACAATCATAAAAAATCAGTGACTTTTTATTTAGACCCATGGTTATTAGGTTCTAGCCTGATACTCGTTTTGATTGGTTTGTTGATGGTTTTTTCTGCTTCCATGGTTGTCGCAGATCGACAGTATCATTTTGCACTGTATTTTTTGGTTAAGCAGTCAATCTATTTAGGCATGGGTATTATTGCTGCGGGTGTGATGTTGAAAATTCCTTTGAGCTTTATTGAAAAATATTCAAATATTTTAATGTTGTTTGCATTGCTTTTATTGGCGTTGGTGTTAATGCCTGGCTTAGGACATAGTGTCAATGGAGCAAGGCGTTGGTTGGGTTTTAGTTTTTTGTCTTTACAAGTATCAGAGATTGCTAAGCTTGGGGTGGTGTTGTTTATGGCAGGCTATATTACGCGACATCCTCATGAAATTAGAACTTATTTATCAGGATTTATAAAACCCTTTATTTTATTGATCATCATGGCGGGTTTATTATTATTAGAACCCGATTTTGGTGCAACGTCTGTGATTACCTGTATTGTCTTAGGATTGTTATTTTTATCAGGGGTTCGTTTGTGGCCACTGTTTTTATTATTGATATTTGTGGCGATGGTCATGGGGTTAGTTGCTATTCTGTCTCCTTATCGATTAGCACGATTGACGACTTTTTTAAATCCTTGGACCACGCCATTTGGTTCAGGATATCAGCTCACGCAATCCTTAATTGCTTTTGGCCGAGGTGGATTAACTGGCGTGGGTCTTGGTAACAGTGTGCAAAAACTATTTTATTTACCAGAAGCACATACCGATTTTTTATTTGCAGTTTTAGCGGAAGAATTAGGGTTAATAGGCGCGTTGCTTGTCATTGTTTTGTTTGTTGCGATTGTTGTGCGCTGCTTTGTTTTAGCTAGGCGAGCTTATATTGCCGAGCAATTTTTCACAGCCTTTGTTGCTTATGGTTTAGGGCTTTGGTTGGGGATACAAGCGTTTGTTAATATTGGTGTAACGGCAGGGATGTTGCCGACTAAAGGGTTAACGTTGCCTTTTATTAGTTATGGTGGCAGTTCACTCATTGTGAATTGTGTGGTGGTGGGTTTGTTGTTGCGTTTGTCCATGGAAGTGCATAGTCAAAATAAAGCAACCCGTGTCGTTCGAGAACAGTATACTGCGCGCGGTCAAACATTTAAGTTTTGATCTTCCATCTTGGGAATCATCTTTATCTGACCTTCAAAACTTAAATTTTTGGGAGCACGTAGAAATTTATGATGAAAAAAAATTGTATGATGATCGCCGCCGGTGGTACCGGTGGTCATATTTTTCCAGCGTTATCAGTCGCAGAGCGTTTGCGTGATCAAGGTGTAGAGGTGATATGGTTGGGCTCTCCTGGACGGATGGAAGAAAAAATTGTGCCTAATTATCATTTTCCAATTGAATATGTTGATATTGGTGCGTTACGTGGTAAAGATTTTAAGACGTTATGCGCAGCACCTTTTAATATAGTGAAAGCGACTTTCCAGGTAAAAAAATTAATAAAGCAGTATCAACCTAAAGTTATTTTGGGTATGGGAGGATATGTGACAGGTCCTGCGGGTGTTGCTGCAAAAATTTCTAACATACCTTTTATTATTCATGAGCAAAATGCTTTTGCAGGATTCACGAATAAATTATTGCAATACGTATCGACTACTACTTTTGCAGCTTATGATCATGCGTTATCAGGGACGGCGGTGAAGGTCATTGGTAATCCGGTACGCGAATCGTTATCAACTATGCAACCGCCAAAGGAACGTTTTGCTAACCGTTCGGGGCCGTTGCGTTTATTAGTGTTGGGTGGTAGTCAAGGCGCGACGGCGATTAATGCGGTGATATTGGAAGTTATGCAATTAGTACAATCGTCAGGATTGCCCGTTGAGTTAATACAGCAAACCGGTAGTCATGAATATGAAAAATATTGGCAAGCTTATCAAAAAATGCCTGGTTTTTTAGATCATCACACCGTGACGGCTTTTATTGATGACATGGACTTTGCTTATAACTGGGCAGATTTTGTCATCGCGCGCGCAGGTGCGATGACGGTGGCTGAAGTTTGTGCGGTGGGTTTAGGTGCGTTATATATTCCTTTCCCACAAGCAGTAGATGATCATCAAACTTATAACTGTCGACCGGTTGTTGAAATAGGAGGCGCCATTGTTATTCAGCAAAAAGAGCTGACGTCAAAAGCGGTTTATGATAAGTTGCAGCAATTAGCGAACAATCGTGATACATTGCTGTCCATGGCGATTAAGGCAAAAGCTTTTTCAAAGCCAGATGCCGGTAAGAAACTAGCGGATGCTTGTGCTGAATTTTTGGTGTGATTGCTGGAGACAATGTTAGTGACAAGTCAAGATAAAACCATCCATTGTTTGGGAATTGGGGGGGCAGGTGTTGGTGCGATTGCAGAGCTATTATTGCGCCAAGGCTATAAAGTATCGGGTTCAGATGTTAGCTCAAGCAAATTATTAAATCATCTCGTGCAAATTGGCGCAAAAGTTTATCCTGAGCATAATGCATCCAATATTGAAAATGCAGATATTGTGGTCTACTCCACCGCAATTACTGACGACAATCCTGAATTAAAAGCAGCGTATGAAAAAAAGTTAGAGGTTTGTCATCGCGCAGAAATGTTAGCGCGAATTATGAAACCCTTTAAAAAAATTACAGTCGCTGGCACGCATGGTAAAACCACAACGTCTAGCATGATGGCTAATTTGCTTTTGGCAGCGGGTATCGATCCTAGTTTTGCGATTGGGGGTTGGGTGCAAGCAACTCAAAGTAATTCTTATTTAGGAAAAGGCGAGTGGTTTGTAGCCGAGGCCGATGAAAGTGATGCCTCCTTTCTTTACTTAGAATCCGATATTGCGATTGTCACTAATATTGATGAAGATCATATGCAAACATATGATCATGATGTACAAAAATTATTGATTGCGTTTGAGAAATTTTTAAATAAATTGCTACCAAATGGTTTGGCTGTTTTATGCATCGATGATGACAATATTAAAACCATTATTCCGCATTTGAAAAATAATATCATAACCTATGGACAAACTGATTTGGCGGATTGGCAGTTAACTCATTTTGTTCAAGAAGGCATGACTTCTTACTTTGCGATTAAAAGAAAAAATTTGCCAACCTTGCGAGTGTCGTTGCAAATGCCTGGTGTGCATAATGCCTTAAATGCTATTGCAACTGCTATTGTAGCGCACGAATTAGGTTTGTCTGACGAACAGATCACCGTGGGATTGACTGCCTTTGCAGGAGTGGGGCGTCGTTTTCAAATGCATGGTGAGGTGACGGTTGAAGGTGGCATGGCGTTAATCTTAGAAGATTATGGTCATCATCCTCGAGAAGTGGCTGCAATTATTTCGGCTGTTCGCGCGTGCTGGCCAGACAGGCGTTTGTTTATGATATTTCAACCGCATCGTTATAGCAGAACCCGTGATTTGTTTCATGAGTTTGTTGATGTCTTGCAAAAGGTAGATGTGTTATTCCTAACGCCCGTTTATGCGGCGACTGAACCGCCTATTGAAGGAGCAGACAGTGCGGCTATTGCAACAGCTTTGTTGGGCAAAGGCCAGTCTTCTGTTTTGGTTCAGTCATTAGAGAATCTTCATCTGATGATCAAAGAACAGCTTTGTGCGGGAGATATAGTGATTTTTCAAGGTGCCGGTAATATCGGTCACTATGCAAAAAGTTTGGTTCTTTGGGAATCGTCGTGAGTTTGTAAAGGTGATATCCCGTTATTGTGATACGCAAGCGAAGCAATTCAGGGGTTAAACCTAACCCCAATCTGAAATCCAAAATTTAAATTTGTGACCGCGCGCAGCATGGCCGTATATTTCCATGAAGTTCGAGAGGTTATTTCATGCGTGTTTCCTAGGACTTATGCAGTGCTTGATGGTCGGGCTCCGATTGCGCGCATCACCACTTCAGTCGAACAACACTGAATTTTTTGACTAAAAAGACGCGTCGATAAGTCTCGAAATTTGGGCTCAATTTGTGCTGCGGTTTCAAGAATTTCTTTAAGTTTAGCGCAAACTTTAGAGTCAGGCAGTGGGGGTAGCTTCCTAAGTTGTGTGATGACCTTATCTATCATTCTACTGAAAGCTCGTTTTTCTCTTTCTTCTAACTGAGTTTCTTTGATTGGCAAGAGGTCACTTGATAAGTTGCTAGCATTGAGTAACGTTTGACGTAATTCATTGAGTGGCACCATTAAAGATAGAGCGTTCAGTCGAGCCACTTTGTCAGTGATGGCTTTTAGTAATTGACTTAAATCATTTTCATGTAAAGGACGAAGCACTTGCGCGCACCTTGCATAGAGTTCTTTTTTTTCCGCTCTTTGTGTCCATATACTACAACCGGGTAGTGCGTCTTCTTTTTTTTGTTCTGCTATACAAAATTGATAAAGTTGGTAGCAAGCTTGATGCAATTGATACAGTGGAACAATAGTGCGTAGTATTTCTGTGCAATCTTGAAGAACAGTCTGAATGCGCATGATTGTTTTATCATTGAGTGATATGACCACTCTATTATTTTGTCGAATTATTTCAGTCATCAGTTTAACGTGGCTAGGTAGTAAATATTGTCTTCTCTGATTAGTGGGCATTTTGGTTGAAAAATCCTTGAAAGCTTCGCTGACTTTTTCGGCTTGCCTGAGTATGTTATTGAGCTGGATGGAAGGCAAAAGATGATCTGTTAGTTCCGCGGGTAAAGTGAATCGGTGTGCCTCGTTTAAAGTCGTCAGATAATGCAGATAAGCTAATATAATCTCGGAAGAACAAAGTTTTTTAATTTCCGCTAAAACATAAGTGAAAAAAGTGTTCATTAATTTTTTTTCGCTTGACACGATACAAGTTTCCGTCGTCTGTAAAGCCACTTGATACAATAAAGTGAGCAACATGCCTTCTAGCCATTTTTTATTATTCTCGTCAGCGATGATTAATGAGAGACTGCATTGTGTGACAACTTGATGAAAAAGATGGTGTACCTCAAGTTCTGAAGTGGGTGATTGTCCGGCAGTTCTTTGTGTTTGTGCAGGAAGATTTTTAAATTGTGCATAATGAAATTTTGGGTGAGTGAGTAGCGTACGCAGTTGTTGTTGTAAATGAATTTGAACTAAGTTCTTTGCGTCAAAAGCAGTGCGAATTTCGGTTGTTTGTTGTAATTCCGTTAGCCATCGATTTATTTTACTGAAAAAATTGAGACGGTCGCATTGGCCTTCTGGTGCTTTAGAGAGTGCTAATTGTTTCAACTGAGCTAATGTATCTAGCGAAGGTAGAGAGGTTGTTGCACTCGTGTCAGTCGGTAAGTGAGTGCATAGTAGACACTGTATCATGAGAGCTTCTTGGATAAAGTTTGCAGTATGTGTGGGATGATCGGTGCCTTCAATATTGGTCATATAACAATAGAGATCGAACGCAGATTTTTGTTGTGCCAGTATGGTAGTGATAGATTCTGAGGTTGTGAGTGCTGACATGAGCTGCGTTATAACCAGTCTTCGTATGTCTTCACGCACGGTTTTGTGCGTGTTTAATTGCTCGGGTGTTTTATTTTGATGTTGTCTTAAAAGCGTTGAGAGACCTGCAATGCGATTAATGTCAATAATGGTTTCAACAGGTTTTGTATTCAGTGTTAACGCCCAACTTCTGTCTTGTTTTGTTAATAGTATTGTTCGAAAGGGTAGTGATTTTTTAATTCTTTCTGTTATCTGTGATGCGCAATGTAGTGTGCAGGCTTGTTGCATGTCAATTAACTGTTGATTGAGGGTGCTCCAAGTGGCTGACGAATCATTGATGTAAGGTGCTAGCAATGATTTGAGTGCGTGCAGATTTGAAAAGACATGTATCGCGAGTTTTTCCAGCTCAATTTCCAGGGCTTTTTTTTGTTCAGAAATGTTGACAGCAAGTTCTTCGGATTGAGTTGTAAACAGTGTCGCTGGATTTTCTTCGGCATGATGTATGAATTGTATCCATTGCGTTATTGCGTTTGTTGCTGTTTCAGATAACTGGGGCCTATCAAAAGGATATAATGCTAATCCTGTTTGGCAACGATATTCTTTAATAATCGTTTTTAACTCAGCAATTTTTTTTTCACTTTGTGGGTAGATTTTTTGATGGGTGATGAACTCTGAGTCGCGATTTTCTCGTGTCGCAGCAGTTTCTTCATTGATGCGTATGTTTTCTAGTATCGCAATATGTCGGGAATCGCTGACAAGATGCGCCTTGTGAAATCTGTCTTGATCGCGTGAATGAATGAACCAGTTGTCTTCTTGCTTTTCAAATGCTATGGCTAATCCATCAGTGATTTCCAAAATATCTGCTGGGTTTAAGGGTTGTAGAGTAAGGTAGAGCTCGTAAAGTTCAGCATGAAACAGTGTTTGATTAAAGTGTTGTCGAGTGTGTTGAGTTAATTGATCTATTTTATTATTGCTTACAAGATCAGTGAGTATTTGTTGATTGGGTAGGCGTGATAAATCATAGCCTTCATCAATACGCTGTTTGAGCATGGAGTTTGTGTTTAAAAAAGAAAATGATTGATCAGTGATAGCGGTGGTGCTAGAAGGTCGTGTGCTTGAGTCAAAATAAATGCTTTCCCAGTCAATTAAAAAAGGAATAATTTCAGCGGTTTCTAGAAGATCGCAGGTGTATTGTATGATGCTTTCTTGCATGGTTTCTCGGGTTTGCTGCAAGAATAGCAAGAAAGGTTGTTGTGAAAATGAGCTGGCTTGATGCTGTTCATGCTGTTCATTGAGATAAACAATATAATCAACTAATATTTGTGCGTCTTGGTTAGAAGAGTCAGCATGCACAGACTGTTGGTATTCAGTTTTTTTTTGCTCAAGATAAGTTTTCGCATCAACGTGAGTTTGCTCAATGTTGCTTAACCAATTATTTAACTGGATGAATAGATCAGTTTCAGTTTTGAGGTTAAGCTCCGCTGTTAATGCATTGAGCAGAGTGAGTTTATGTTCGTATATTTTAAACGCTAGGTTTTTTTCGATAATAGCAGTGATAGGATCTTCGTCATTGTTGAGCAAATTGAAGAAGTTTTGTAATTGCAGCGCAGCGGTATGTTCAATAGGTTCTTCGTCATTATGAAGTTGGAAAAAGCTTGTTTGTGTGATGGTAGGCATAACAGATTCTCCTAAAAAAAATGTCTGTCTAATCACTCTCTAGCCGAGTCTAGCAGTTTGTTGTGACATTCGTATTACAGGGGTTTTTACCTTGGTTTTTGAAAAAAATGATGACCGCGCGCAGTATAGGATGTCATCGCGAGAGAACTGAATTTTCGTGATGATCTGTTTGGTAACGTAATAAAATTAAAGAACAAAAAGTTTAGTGTAGAGTGAGTCGAGGTACGGAAAAACAATGCTACAAAAAAATAAAAAACACGCATCAGAAAAAATATTGACTAAACAATTTTGGCGGTTTTATACAGGTCTTGCTATTTTATTGGTTGTATTTGGTTGTATTGCAGTCGCCATATCCAACTTTTTTCAATACGCAAAAAAACCAGAGAGTTTTCCCATTCGCACGGTGATTGTTGATGGACATTTAATACATACAAGTCAGCAAGAAATAGAATCGGTCGTGCTGCCAATATTGCCCACCGGTTTTTTTACACTGCCTGTTGATACAATTAAACAAAAATTATTACAACTGCCTTGGTTGCAGTCGGTGTCAGTGCATCGTCGCTGGCCCGATCAGCTGACGATCCAATTAATAGAGCAGCAGGCGCTTGCGTGTTGGGAGGGTCAATCATTATTTAATACCAGGGGTGAGTTATTTACCCCGCCGGCTTATCAATGTTCAGACAAGCTTGTGAAGTTAGTGGGCGCAGAAGATCAATCGGCAATTGTCTGGATGGCTTATGAAAAAATTTCGGCATTGTTTGAAAAATATTCTATGCCTGCCATCACGCAATTATTAGAGGATGATTCCAAAAATTGGCAGCTCTCTTTGCCGGGAGTCACAGTCTTTCTGGGACCGCAAGTAAATTTTGATCGTAATCTTCAAAGATTAGTTAATATTTACCCGCAGCTTGTCAAAGAGAATCCAACACTGACCCGTATCGATATGCGTTATCCCATGGGGGTAACCGTCAGTTAAGAAAATAAACGCAATATTGTCGTCGAAGTTTTTTAACCTAGATTTAGTGCATTAAGCTTTCCCAGTAGCCTCCAGCTGCTGATTCTAGGTTTAAAGTAATACATCAAGTTAATTTGTTTTTTTTAGCGTATTCAATAGATTGGATCTTGAGTTGGAAGAGGACATGACGCTAGCCAAGTAACAGCATGATTAAAAAGTTTGTTTTGTGTTTGTCAAACGTGTTCAAAATGTGTTAGCGTATGCCAAAGCTGTGTAACAATGAGTTACGTAGCCCTTTTCCAATTTTTCGATAGGTTTGCAAGGGAAGCTCAGTTGAGACCGTGTGCCCTGTTGGAAGAATAAAACATAATTTTAAGGTCATACCAGACCCTAGGTCTGAAGAATAAGGGTTTAACTCTTTTTCTTCAAGTGAAGTAGCCATATCACAGGGAGACATTGGTGGTCATGTCTAAGAAGCCTGAAAAAAAATTGCTGGTTGCTCTCGATATAGGCACGAGCAAAATCGCCGCGTTGGTTGGTGAAATTATCGATGATGATCGAATAGATGTCATTGGTTTTGGCCAACATCCTTCTCATGGTCTAAAACGTGGTGTTGTCGTCAACATTGAATCTACTGTGCAATCCATTCAAGCTGCGTTAGAAGAAGCAGAATTGATGGCGGGTTGCGAAATTCATTCGGCGTTTACGGGTATCGCGGGTAGTCATATTAGAAGTCTCAATTCTCACGGCATTGTCGCAATTCGTGAACGCGAAGTATGTCAAAGCGATGTCGATAGAGTCATTGATGCAGCCAAAGCGGTTGCTATTCCTGCTGATCAAAGAATTCTTCACATTTTGCCGCAAGAATTTATTATCGATTCACAAGAAGGTATTCGAGAGCCCGTGGGTATGTCCGGCGTGCGTCTCGAAGCCAAAGTGCATATTGTAACGGGTGCAATGAGTGCTGCACAAAATATTGTGAAATGCGTGCGTCGTTGCGGATTGCAAGTGGGCGATGTTATTTTAGAGCAATTGGCTTCGAGTTTTGCAGTCTTATCGGATGATGAAAAAGAATTAGGTGTTTGTTTAATTGATATTGGTGGCGGTACAACTGATATTGCAATCTTTACGGAAGGGGCCATTCGTCATACAGCGGTTATTCCCATTGGTGGTGACCATGTTACTAACGACGTAGCCGTTGCCTTGCGTACACCGACAAAATATGCAGAAAGCATTAAGATTAAATATGGTTCAGCGTTGGTGAATAATATTGCAGCAGATGAAGCCATCGAAGTGCCCGGTGTTGCAAAGCGGCCTTCACGGCAAATTTCTCGTAAATCATTGGCTCACGTGGTGTCAGCGCGTTATGAAGAACTTTTTTCATTGGTGCAAAGTGAACTACGTCGTAGTGGTTTTGAAGATTTAATGTCTGCGGGGATTGTGTTAACCGGCGGGGCCTCTGCCGTACCTGGTGGTATTGATCTTGCAGAATCCATTTTTCAAAAACCAGTGCGGTTGGGTTTGCCATCAAATGTGCAAGGGTTAATGGATGTTCGCCATAACCCAGGATATGCCACAGGAGTTGGCTTATTGTTATATGGATTGAAGCAACACGAAATGCAACAACCACAATCGTTTGAGTTTGAAGGTGGTTGGAAAAGTTTGTGGGACAAAATGCGTAGCTGGTTTAATGGCAGTTTTTAATCATTTCTTGGCGAAAGGGAGATATAGAATGTTTGAGTTGGGTGATAGTAATCCTCATAGTGCACAGATTAAAGTCATTGGAGTGGGCGGTGGCGGTGGAAATGCGCTGGAGCACATGATGGCCGAAAATATTGAAGGTGTTGAATTTATTTGCGCGAATACGGATGCGCAAGCGCTCACGCGAAGTACTGCTCGTATCACGATTCAGTTAGGTGAAGAAATTACAAAAGGACTGGGTGCCGGTGCCGATCCTGACATAGGTCGTAAAGCCGCCGAAGAAAATCACGATCGCATTAGAGAAGTGCTGGAAGGCACCGATATGGTTTTTATCACAGCAGGAATGGGTGGTGGTACAGGGACGGGTGCCGCGCCTATTGTTGCCGCATTGGCGAAAGAAATGGGTATTTTAACTGTCGCTGTTGTGACGAAACCTTTTGCATTTGAAGGTCGCAAACGTATGCAGGTGGCAGAGCACGGTATTCGAGAACTTTCACAATATGTCGATTCTTTAATTACGATTCCTAATAATAAATTGCTGAGTGTATTGGGTAAAAATATTACGCTTCTGAATGCGTTTAAAGCGGCGAATAACGTGTTATTGGGCGCTGTGCAAGGTATTGCCGATTTGATTACTCGTCCTGGTTTGATCAATGTTGATTTTGCTGATGTGCGTACAGTGATGTCTGAAATGGGAATGGCAATGATGGGCACGGGTATTAGCAGTGGTGAGAATCGTGCGCGCGAAGCGGCTGAAGCGGCGATTGCAAGTCCTCTGTTAGAAGATATCGATTTTACTGGTGCGCGTGGTGTGTTGGTCAATATTACCGCTGGCATGGACATGTCTATCGGTGAATTTGAGTCTGTAGGTGAAGCAATAAAATCGTTTACTTCAGATAATGCCACAGTGGTTGTGGGTACGGTGATCGATCCTGAGATGAGTGAGGATTTACGGGTGACAGTTGTCGTGACTGGATTGGGTGAGAGTAACAAAGGGAGTTCTAGTGCTCATTTAAAAGCGGTGCGCACGACTAAAAGCGATGGTTCTTTGGATTACCATCAATTAGATCGACCCACTTATTTGCGTAATCAAGAACCGATGAAGCGTGGAGTAGAACAGGAATCTGCTGTACGTGAACGGGAAATTGAATATTTAGATATTCCGGCGTTTTTAAGACGTGACGATGATTAAAGGCGTTAGATAACTATTTGGCTTGAACGCACGGTAGCAGTGCGCGTTGAACGAGCGTTTTTTGGGTGTTGGCTTGTGAAACTGAATGCTTATGCTACAATGCGCGCATTTTTGTACCTCTGGATGGGTAAGATAACATAATGATTAAACAGAGAACGTTAGCAAATATTGTGCGCGCGACTGGGGTTGGTGTGCATACGGGTGAAAAAGTCTACCTTACACTGCGTCCGGCTCCGGTGAATACGGGCGTGATATTTCGTCGAACCGATTTAAATCCCACTGTAGAAGTTCCAGCCAAAGCAGGTTATATCGGTGATACTAGCCTTTCGACTTGTCTTATTAAAGATGGCGTTAAAATTTCAACTGTCGAACACCTTTTGTCTGCCATCGCAGGTCTTGGTATTGATAATATTTATGTTGATTTAACTTCGTCAGAATTACCGATTATGGATGGGAGTTCTGGCCCATTTGTTTTTTTAATTCAATCGGCTGGGGTTAAAGAACAAAATGTTTTGAAAAAATTCATTCGGATTAAAAAACGTATCGCGGTGACAGCCCCTGATGGCACCGACAAGCACCATAAAAAAAGACCTAAAAAAATTGAACTCACTCCTTACAAAGGTTTTAAAGTTGGTTTTGAGATTGACTTTAATCATCCCAACTTTGATAAAGCTAACCAGATTGCTGAATTAGATTTTTCGAGTGCTTCTTATATGCGTGATGTGGCCAGAGCGCGAACCTTTGGTTTTTTATCGCAATATGAATATCTTCGTAAAAATGATTTGGCGCGTGGTGCGAGTTTAGATAATGTTGTTGTGATCGATGATTTTAAAGTATTAAACCAAGATGGGTTACGTTATGACGATGAATTTGTCCGTCATAAAATTTTAGATGTGATTGGTGATCTCTATTTATTGGGCTATAGCTTGATTGGTGCAGTGAACGGTTATAAATCGGGACACGCATTAAATAGTCAATTGCTACATAATTTATTAGCCGATGAGTCGGCCTATGAAATTGTGACTTTTGATGATGCGAAAGATTTGCCTATTATGTTTGGATCTATCGTTGATCCTGTGGTGGTGTAGTGTTAGCCGTTCAGCAGAATTGCTGGTGTCGTGTCAGTATCGTCAGAATTAATTGGATGGTGTGCTAGCCCTTCTGTAGCGACTTGTTTATACTGGCTCTGTGCATAAATATTAAACAGGAGGTTTCTTATGAACACAAAACGCACAAAATGGATAATTGCTTTATTGGCAGTGAGTTCATTGGCGATATTAGGTCTCACTGGTTGTAAAGACAAAAGCCAAGAACGTAAACAAGATCTGACACAATCCTATAAAACCTTTTTAAAAGATAACAAAGATAATTCATAACCAGTGAATCTTTTCTTTCTTTTGGTGAGTGGCCGTGAGGTTCACTCATCGACTAAAATCAGGAACTCATTCCTGATTTCTAGCGGATATCTGGAATGAGTTCCATAAAATAATTCGAGGCTCACTATAAGAGCGCAGTATAGACGATGCACCCCGCGTTATTGGAAGGATTCAGTTAACCCTCTACAACCCTAACTTAGCTTTCAATAAACTATTGACCTGCCCTGGATTCGCCGTGCCTTTCGTTGCTTTCATGATTTGACCCACAAAAAACGTCAACACTTTTGTTTTGCCATTACGTATTTGTTCAACTTGGTTTGGATTGTCTGCGATGATTTTATCAATAATTGTTTCTAGTTCATTCGTATCTGAAATTTGCTGTAAATCTTTTGAATGAATAATGGCATCGACTTCACCACCGTGAGCCCAGATGTCGTTTAGAATTTGTTTGCCAATACTGGTTGAAATTATTTGATTGTTTACGCGCTCTAATAATTTGGCAAGATGTGAGGGTTTTAATTTTGCTTCAGCTAAAGAAATATCTTCTTTGTTAAGTAGTGCGCTGATATCTCCCACCAACCAATTAGCGGCCATTTTTTCAGGAACAGAAAATTTTGTGATCGTTTCTTCGAAAAATAAACAGAGATCTGGGTTATTAACAATTTTATCGGCTTCTTCGCTCGATAATTGAAACGCAGTTTGATAACGCTCCATTTTTGCATTAGGTAATTCAGGTAAATTGGCGCGCACTTCATTGATGAGCGCTTCGCTGACAACGATAGGTAATAAATCAGGATCAGGAAAGTATCGATAGTCGGGTGAATCTTCTTTGCTGCGCATGCTTTTGGTAATTTGTTTTTGCTCATCATAGAGTCGTGTTTCTTGTGCAACCGATTGGCCAGATTGAAGTAAATCAATTTGTCGTTTGCTTTCAAATTGAATGGCTTTTTCAATAAAACGAAATGAATTTAAATTTTTTATTTCGGTGCGCATGCCATACTCAGTTGCGCCTTGTCGTCTGATCGACACATTGACATCGCATCGAAATGAACCTTCTTGCATATTCGCATCAGAAATACCAAGCGCTCTGACTAAATTGCGTAATGTTTTTAAATAAGCGATGACTTCAGTGGCAGAACGCAAATCAGGATCTGTGACAATTTCCAATAGCGGTGTGCCGGCACGGTTTAAGTCAACACCGGTCATCCCCATTTCAATACCGTGAATGGACTTGCCGGCATCTTCTTCCAAGTGAGCATGATGTAAATTGACTTGCTTTTTTTCTCCGTCCATCCTGAACTCGATAGTACCGCCTTGGAGAATAGGATGATCATGTTGACTAATTTGGTAGCCTTTGGGTAAATCAGGATAAAAATAGTTTTTACGAGCGAATTGACTTTCAACATTGATATTGGCATTAACAGCAACACCAAATTTTACTGCCATATGAATCGCTTCTTGATTAACGACAGGTAGCATGCCTGGCATTGCTAAATCGATGGCACAGGCTTGTGTGTTGGGTTCTGCACCAAAAGTCGTGGCGCTACCTGAAAATAATTTAGATTGCGTTGCCAGTTGTACGTGAGTTTCTAGGCCGATAATGATTTCCCAATGCATATTAGTAACCTTCTGGTATTTTAGTGTGCCAATCGCTGTGTTGTTGAAATTGATGCACCATGTTCATGATTTCACCTTCAGCAAAATAATTACCGATAAACTGTGCGCCCAATGGTTTATTAAATGAATCCAATCCCACAGGAAAAGTGATAGCGGGTAATCCGGCAAGATTCACACCAATGGTGAAAATATCTTGGGTGTAACAATCTTCAGGTTGGTGAATTTGATGACGTTCAAAAGCGGATGAGGGAGTAGCGGGTGTGAATAAGACATCCACTTGTTCAAATGCTGCTGTAAAATCATTTCGAATTAACCGACGCACACGTTGCGCTTGTCGATAATAGGCATCGATAAATCCAGAAGATAACACATAAGTGCCGATCAAAATTCGTCGTTTCACTTCATCACCAAAACCTTCGTTGCGAGAACGGCAATAAAGATCGTCTAAATTTTTAGGATCATTACAGCGAAAACCATAACGTACGCCGTCAAATCGGGATAAGTTTGAAGAACATTCAGCCGGTGCCAAAATATAATAAGCTGATAAACCAAGATCAAAATGTGGTAAAGATACTTCGACGAGCGTCGCGCCTAATTTTTCAAATTGTTTTTTTGTTTCTTCTAATGCGGTTTGTATGTTGGGTGCACACTTGGCTTTAAAATATTCTTTAGGTAAACCAATTTTTTTGCCGGCGATGGACTGCGCTAATTGATCAAT
>Ga0155588_1058_pt1 | contig 20019 bp, 13 predicted proteins | sample RifCSPhighO2_12_FD_107245 | JGI IMG/M metagenome (GOLD analysis project Ga0155588, IMG submission 107245) | Gammaproteobacteria bacterium RIFCSPHIGHO2_12_FULL_41_15
ATTGACTAAACTAAACCAAATGTTCCATAATTTCATGCGATCCCTCGTTTTTATCGTGAAATAAAAAAAACCAGATTTTATCTGATCGAGGGATCCTTACAAGAATCAAATCAAACAATTGCACGAATTTTAATCAAATCTGAGCTGAGAACTTAGGACTCTCAAGTAAAATAAAAATTCCTTCTATTTACCTATCTTGTTATACTTTTACAGCAAAATTTTAGAGACTCACATGGAACAAGTCATACGTACGCTTATCGTCGCTGCGCTACCGCTCATATTTGCCATTACGTTACATGAAGCCGCTCATGGCCTAGTGGCTAAATGGTTGGGAGACAAAACCGCTTATATGATGGGTCGCGTTACTGCCAACCCTATCAAGCACATTGATCCTATCGGCACCATCATCGTACCTATTGCAACTTATACAATGGCGCATTTTTTGATTGGCTGGGCAAAACCCGTACCTGTTACCTGGCAAAACTTAAAACATCCTAGACGCGACATGGCCATTGTGGCTCTGGCAGGTCCCATGGCCAACTTTCTGATGGCCATCCTCTGGGCGCTCATTATGCATGTTGGCCTATATATCCATGCGATTGGTGATCACGAAACCTGGTTACAAATTGGAAAGTTTATCTTAAATGCGGGCAGCTACGGGATTCTAATTAACATGATTTTGATGATCTTTAATCTATTACCCATTCCACCACTGGATGGTAGCCGCGTACTCTCTGCGATTATTCCGAGGAAATGGAGCTATTATTTAGATCGGATTGAACCTTATGGCATGTTTATTATCTTAGCGTTTTTATTTTTGGGACTGTATCAATGGGTTATCTATCCACTTTTAATTTACATGACTAACTGGATTGGCACTGTGTTCGGCCTTGGCCCGATACTGCCTCTCCACTAACCCAAAGATTCACACAATCCATACTTTGAAACGGAGTTCGAAGTGACCAAACAATTTTTAATACCTACCAAAGCACTACGAGCGAACTGTGATCCTAATCTACTGGGTTTTGACAACACAACCGAAGTCGACACTTCACATGTGACCATAGGCCAAGAAAACGCTATAAAATCCCTGCATTTTGGCGCCGACATTCATAAAAAAAATTATCATATTTTCGCCATGAGCAAACAAGGCTTGGGCGAACGTGCGATTATTGAAAACTCTTTAAAAAAAAGAAAAAAAGAAAAAGGCCACTGCTTTGACTGGTGTTATATTAATAATTACTTGAACCCACAATCACCAAACTATTTAAAGCTACCTGCTGGCACAGCCAACCACTTCGCCTCAGCCATGGAAAAACTTGTCAAGCAACTGTCCAATGACATTTCGCTACAGTTCACTAATAGAACTATTCAAGCAAAACTACAAGATATCAATTACGAAGCTGATAGCAAACGCAGAATGGTTGTAGCTAAAATTAATACCACCGCTGAAAAGAAACAAATTACAATACGTAGTCAGGAAGATGCTTTCGAATTAATGCCATTTATCCATGACAAAGTATTAAGCGAAGAAGAAGTGAATCAACTGTCGCATTCACAGAAATTACACCTCGACAGAAATATAGTGATACTTCAAAAAGAGCTGACGCGTCAATTTGATAAAATTGCAGAATGGGCTGACAATCAATCTAAAATAATGCAAACCAAATCAAAAAAATGTGCGGCTAAATTGCTCAAAAGTAAGCTGCTCGCGTTTAGAAAAAAATTTTCTAAAAATGAATCTATTCAGCGATTTTTAATCAACACTGAAAAAGACATGCTCGCTAATCTCCATTTATTTATGACCAACGAGTCCACACAAAAATCGACAGGTCCTACCTTTGCTGAAGAAGAAGTAGAACCTTGCATCCGTTACAAAGTTAATGTCATGGTCACTCAAGACAGCAAGCAACAACCTCCTATTATTTTCGAACCTAATCCCAATTATCCCAATTTAGTAGGACGCATCGAACACATTTCACAACTGGGTGCACTCGTCACAAACTTCAGTCTCATTAGGCCTGGCGCACTACACCGTGCCAATGGTGGTTACTTAATCATCGATATGCAAACTCTGCTCTCTCACTCATACGCTTGGGAAGGCTTAAAGTCAGCACTCGATGCCGAAAAAATAACCATTGCACCTCTGGAGGAAGCACTAGGTTTTTTTTCAACAACCATACTAACGCCCAAAGCAATTCCATTAGATATCAAGGTCATTTTATTAGGTGATCAACATCAATACTCAGAACTATGTAATGTAGATCCAGAATTTAAAGCACTCTTTCGAGTCATTATTGAATTCGAAGACCATATTCGACGCAATACAAAACATATAAAACTCTACGCCAAAATGATTGCTTCTTTTATCAACGATAATCAATTGCTCACCTTTAACAAATTTGCTGTAGCGACTGTTATCGATTATTGCTCACAGCTGGCTGGCGACGCCGCACTTTTATCACTACGTCTTGATTCGGTATGGGGTTTGTTGCAAGAAGCCGAGCATCTAGCAAAACAAGACAATAAAAAAATAGTAACTGCCGCCCATGTCAAACAAGCGCTTGCCGATCAAATCAATCGAATTAATTCACTCAAACGAAAAATGAATGAAGAAATTGAACGAAAATTTATTCTCATAAAAACCCATGGCAAAGCTGTCGCTCAAATCAATGCATTAACCGTGCTCCAATATGGTGATTTTGAATTTGGCATTCCTTCACGTGTCAGTGCTATGGCAAGACGCGGCGACGATAAAATACTCGATATAGAACGCGAAGTTGAATTGGGTGGCGCCATTCACTCTAAAGGCGTTTTAATATTGGCAGGTTATTTACAGTGGCGTTATGTGATTGATCGCAAATTTTCCTTATCCGCGAGCTTAGTGTTCGAACAGTCGTATGGTGAAGTTGATGGCGACAGTGCTTCGATGGCAGAGCTTTGTGCATTACTCTCAGCGATTTCCGGCATTAAACTACAACAATCAATTGCTGTGACAGGATCGATTAATCAGCATGGTGAGTGTCAGGTCATCGGTTGCGTCAATGAAAAAATTGCCGGCTTTTTTGATGTGTGCAAACTACAAGGATTTTCGGGTGATCAAGGTGTCATTATTCCCAAAGCCAATGCTAAGCAACTCATGCTTAACGATGAAATTATTACTGCGGTCAAAGCGAAAAAATTCCATATTTATGCAGTAGAAACCATTGATGCCGCGATGGAGATATTAACCGGCATGATCGCCGGCAAGCGTCGACAAAGTGGTCATTTTACACCAGGCAGTATCAATGACTGTATTGAAAAAGCGCTCATACACTTTAGCACAGCAGGGCATCGGAAATAGTTTTTTCGATATCGCAATATGCACGATAAAAGTAATTTACAACCATCTTTTCTTTTTAAAAAGCCAAAACAACCCGACGCTGGTTAGAACAATAGACAAACTCACCCACCACCAAGTGTAATGACTATTCATCCCAGGAAGAGGCAAATACATGGAAAACATGCCCATAATAAAAAAAGCAGGCGTAAAGATTAGCATGATAATGGTTAATAGATACATGCGACGGTTGGCAATTTCACCAATTTGGTTCATCAGGTTATCTTGGATAATGATCGCTCGCTCTCTAACCATTTCAATGAATTCAACTTGCCGCAACATGCCGTCACTTAATTCTTTCAAAAGCTCTTTAGTAGGGTTTGAAACAAAATCAATTTTAGTCGAGAACGAAATTAACGCATCTCTTTGCGGCAAAATATAACGGCGTAGAAAAATAATGTCTTGCCGCATTGAGGATATTTTCAAAGTTGCTTCTTCAGTATATTCAAGATTTATTTCGATTTTATTCAACTGTTCATCAATATTATAGATGGAGTCCTCTAAGTATGAGGCCAAATCTTCTATCAATCGGATTAAGCATCGCATGATAGAAGGATTGGGCATGCTATGCATATCTTTTTGCAAGTCATAAATTGCGTCAATTTTTCCTGTGGACAAACTCAGCACACTATCTTTTCGAATCCAAAATCGCAAAGTGGGAAAATCGTCATTACCCAACATGGTAGAAGGCTGCACACCATGAAATATCAGCACATATCCATCTTCTACCTTGACGCAGCGAGAACGCACATCTTCAGCAAACAAAACAACTCTGGCCATTTTCGGTAACTTAAATTTTTTCGCTAATTGATTTTGAAGCGTTTTGGAAGGCTTTTCAAAGTGCACCCAGTAAGGGTTGTCACTCTCTATCAAGACATCGATCTGGTTGTATCTATCTGTCGTTAAGTTAATTTGGGTAAAAGGTTCAAATTTGTATGCAAATGATTTGTAAGCTTTCTGAGTCATCGTCATTCCGGTTATGGATCCAATAATCTGTTTTATGCTGAAGGCAGCATACTATAACCGCAGCGAACTCACTTGTATATTCATAAAATCATTCACATCTATCGTTTCGACAGTAATAAATTTATTTTCCATTAGCATTCAATTTGTTTGTGGCAATACAGAAATTAATACCGCATCAACTCTTCTAAAATTTACGGCCGCTACCAACCTGGTTTACCGCCAGTAAAAGATCCCCATGGTTCAGAATGATTGATAACTTTGGCTTTGGGATTATCAGTGATACGACTGGAATTGCTCGGACTATCTTTATAATACTCTACATGACCTGAAGGGCACGCCTCCTTAAAAGAAGGGTTCTTATAGGGAGGGTGCATTACGGCATCCCATTTCTGGTCTATATCTCGGCTACACGATCCGCAACCCGAGTGCTCATGAAACTGTGAATCACCAGCAGTACTGCACTTCGTGGAGCTCTTAGGGTTACATAAAACCCACATACAATTCCCACCGCCTGTTTCAGCGCATATTGCCAGCCTATGATATGTTGTGTTACCTACAACAGCCCAATTAGGATTATTATACGGTTTGCCGCCAGAGTGTTGACACCAAGCATTTAACGCTAATGTATCTGCTGTGATCGCAGTAAGAAAGATCATGCCAGTCAACTGAATCGGTAGATTAAAAAAACGATACAATTTTCTCATTGCTATATCTCCTTAACAAAGTGAGTTAAAAATGAAGCTGTATGAACGACACTCCAACAATTAGCAATTTTATTTGATTCATGCTGTAAGTTATCGTTAAGGAACAGTGACGAAATAAGCTTTACAACTTTAATTCAAAGGTATTATTTGATATATGATCTCGAGTTGTAAAAATTATTTTGTAAACGTTCCTGCACTGCGCGTTGTAAATGTTCCATGTTCGCTAGAGCAATTGAAATATAGCCTAGTTTAAATAAATAGTATCTTTTCCGCTGTGCGAAACAGAACGATATCCTGCATCCATCCACTAACTTTCCTTAGCGCACAGAAATCCAAGTTTAGAATGCATATACTGCGCACGCATAAAATCATCGCAAATTAGTTGGTTGCAAGGAGCCTGTGAGGTATCATTGCCTACTTTTCTTGAGCGGTACGCTACTAGAAAAGTCCGCGTGAGCCATTAATATGTTAAAAATAAGAGATACTAAGATACTACTCACCCTAGCACTGCCACTCATTGCTAGCGGCCTCGTTGAGTCATCGGTTGGTTTTTCCTCCACACTTTTTTTATCGCACCTTGGCCCTGAACTGCTCGCTGCGGGCAGCTTGGTGGCTTGGTTCTACGCAACTGTATTGATTATTTTTTGGGGAGTCTTTTCATCCGTCAGTGTATTAGTGGCGAATTTCAGAGGCGCTAACAATCACGATGGTATTGCTAAAGTGATCCGTGATGCTTTTTGGACTGCTATTGCATTGACACTTCCCATCAGTATCATGATTTGGAATATGGCGCCTATTTTGCATCATGTATTGGGGCAGAGAGAAAATTTGGTGTTGCTTGCCGTGCCTTATTTACATGCACTGGCATGGAGTATGCTGCCAGACTTTACGGGTATCCTACTCATGCAGATAGTGATTGGACTTGGGCATGTACGAACAAATTTAATCTTTTCACTCACCTGGGTCATACTCAATATTACGGCAGACTATGTCTTCATTTTTGGTCACCTCGGGTTTCCTGCGTTTGGCATTGCTGGTTTAGGATGGGGAACCACTTTTTCGTTTTGGGTCACAACCATCGCTTGGTTTATTTACATGTTTGCAAGAAAAATTTATCGACCCTATTTTTCTCAGCTTTTTCGTTTTCGTCTACCCTTCTATTATTGGAAAATTTTAAAAATTGGGTTGCCCATGGGGTTAATGTGGTGTGTTGAGGTCACCTTCTTTTTTGTGATGTCTTTATTGATAGGTCATATGAGCGTCACCGCATTAGCTGCTTCACAGATCGGGATGCAATACACCTCTCTATTTGTATCCATCTTATTTGCTATTTCACAAGCCATATCAGTAAGAGTGAGTCATCTCATTGGTTCGCAAAAAACAGATGCTATTCACAATACGTTGGAGTCAGGACTGCTAATTTCTCTGTGTATTATTGCAGCCTTGGTTCTGGCCGCATGGATTAATCCAATGTTTTTTATTGAAGCTGATTTTAATCCTTACGCCTATAAAGCACTCACCGTTGTGCTATATGCGAAACAATTTTTGCGAATTGGCCTGACTTTTTTATTACTAGAGTCAGTGCGTATCACATTATTTGGCGCATTGCGTGGGATGCAAGACACACGCTCACCACTCTTAAGTTCACTCATTGGCTTTTGGCTGATTGCGATACCATTAGGCTATTTTCTCGCCTATTTTTTGAATTATGGAGCAATTGGATTTTGGCTAGGTCTTTACGGTTGCGGACTTTTTGGCAGCGCATTTCTTTGGCAGCGATATAAAGTGCGGTATCAAGCGCTGCTTGCTAAATGATCCTAGAATCAGCCATTGAAGGCGTAGCGAGAAAGCTTAACGTGCTGAAGATAGAAATTTTTCTTGGACTTTTTAATTGACTGCGCCTGTCCCTTAGCCGCTGACAAAGTGCGCGGTACCGTTTCTTACCGATGATTGGCTGCCTACAATAAATCTGGAACGTGTACAAAATAACTTTGACAACTTGCTGAGCTACTCCAGGTTTGTCATTGCGAGCAAAGCGAAGCTTTGCTCGCAATGACGAACCTCAAAAATTTTCTGCAACCTTGTGAAAGTTAATTCGTAAAGGTTCCATAAGCGAGCGCTAGTTGTCTCACAAAACAGAAAAGCGATTTTAATCGTCAGTCTGATCTTGATTTGCTTTGACTTTTTCAGCCGTTTTTTTGTCAGAAAATTGTAAAGCTTCACTCAAAGCTTGCTCAACTTCTTCCGCAGAAACAGTCGCTTCTTCCGAAGTTTCTGCTTGTAATACTTTCTCTTCTCTTTCCAAACGTGCTTCTTGACGTTTTTTATGGAAGGCATACCCTGTGCCCGCCGGAATCAAACGACCAACGATGACGTTTTCTTTCAAGCCACGCAAATAGTCACGCTTACCTGAAATCGAAGCACCTGTTAATACTCGCGTTGTTTCTTGGAAAGAAGCCGCAGAAACAAATGATTCCGTTGCCAAAGAAGCTTTCGTAATACCGAGCAACATACGATTATAAGTTGCTGGTGCACCACCTTCCGATTTGAGTTTGTCATTCACTTCATCAACAACATAACGCTCAAGTTGCTCGCCAGGCAAAAAGTCAGTTTCACCCGCGGCTACAATTTCAACTTTACGCAACATTTGTCGAACAATGACTTCAATATGTTTGTCATTGATTTTCACACCTTGCAGTCGGTAAACGTCTTGCACTTCATTGACAATATAATCTGCCAAAGGTTTAACACCCAACAAACGCAAAATATCGTGCGGGTTAGTCGGTCCATCCGAGACCACCTCACCCTTACTAACATTTTCACCTTCAAACACGTTCAGGTGACGCCATTTTGGAATGAGTTCTTCGTATTGCTCACCTTCAGACGGTGTAATAACCAATCGACCTTTTTCTTTCGTTTCTTTCCCAAAGCTCACCATACCTGAAATTTCTGCTAGGATGCTGGCATCTTTTGGCGTACGTGCTTCAAACAAATCCGCTACTCTTGGCAAACCACCAGTGATATCACGTGTCTTCGACGTTTCTTGTGGAATACGTGCTAATGCGTCACCGATACCTACCTTAGCATCATTTGCTAACGTAACGATTGTACCTTCTGGTAGCAGATATTGTGCTGGCACCGATGTGCCTGGCAAGTTCACGTCGTGACCCTTATCATCCACTAACTTGATCATTGGCTTCAGGTCTTTTCCTGAGATACCACGTGCCACACCTTTCACAACATAACTACTCAACCCTGTCAGTTCATCGGTTTGGCGAGTCACACTAATACCTTCGATCATATCGATCAAACGCACGTGACCTTTTGCTTCTGTAATAATAGGATGCGTATGTGGATCCCACTGCGCTAATACATCACCTGTTTTAACTGAATTTTCGTTTTTAACAGAAAGACTAGCACCATAAGGAATTTTATAACGCTCACGTTCACGTCCATGCTCATCATGCACCACTAACTCACCTGAACGTGACACAGCAACCAAATGACCTTTTTCATGCAAGACTGTTTTGATATTCATCAAACGCACAACACCAGTCGTTTTGACTTGAACATTATTAGCGGCAGAAGTTCGAGAAGCCGCACCACCAATGTGGAAAGTACGCATCGTTAACTGAGTACCTGGTTCACCAATGGATTGCGCCGCAATAACACCGACAGCTTCACCTACGTTGACCATATGCCCACGAGCAAGATCACGGCCATAACAGAGTGAACAAATACCATAGCGAGTTTCACAAGTAATTGGTGAACGAACCGTCACATTATCAATGCTACGTTCATCTAGTAAGTCAACTAGCCTTTCATCAAGCATGATATCTTTTTCAACAACAACTTCGCCTGTACGTGGATCAATCACAGGCTCAGCCGTTGTTCGACCTAATACACGATCCGCCAAAGCTTCGACTACGTCACCCCCTTCAATATGAGGACGCATATCCAGACCATTACTCGTGCCACAATCTTCTTGAGTCACAACAAGGTCTTGCGCCACGTCAACTAGTCGACGAGTCAAGTAACCTGAATTCGCTGTTTTTAATGCTGTATCTGCCAAACCCTTACGCGCACCATGTGTAGAAATAAAGTATTGGTGAACGTTCAACCCTTCACGGAAGTTTGCTGTAATAGGTGTTTCAATAATCGCACCATCTGGTTTTGCCATCAAACCACGCATACCCGCCAACTGACGAATCTGCGCAGCTGAACCTCGAGCACCAGAATCTGACATCATGTAAATTGAATTAAATGAATCTTGCTCAACGTCTTTGCCGTCAGCATCTTTCACCGTATCTTTAGAAAGTTTTGCCATCATGGCTTTAGCAATTTGTTCATTCGTATGCGACCAAATATCAATGACGCGGTTATAACGCTCACCCCAAGTCACCAAACCCGAAGCATATTGTTGTTCAATCTCACGTACTTGTTCTTCCGCCTTTTCAATTAATTGAACTTTTGCTTCAGGAACAACTAAGTCGTTAATACCAATTGAACAACCTGAGTATGCTGCTTGCCGAAAACCTAGATACATGAGCTGATCTGCAAAAATAACCGTTTCTTTCAACCCCAACACGCGATAACTCACATCTAGCAATTTAGAAATTGCTTTCTTAGTGAGTGCTTTATTTATCAGCGAAAATGGCAACCCTTTGGGTACAATATCCCAAACCAACATACGACCTGCTGTTGTTTCAACAATATGTGTTTTAACGTCATGCTCGCCATTTTCTTTTAAAATATTTTCGGTAATACGCACTTTAATTTGCGCTTGCAAATCAAGTACATTATTTTCATAAGCACGAATGACTTCTTTACCGTCGACGAAAGTCATCCCTTCACCCAGTGCATTAACTTTATTACGAGTAATAAAATACAAGCCCAATACGACGTCTTGAGTAGGGCCAATGATGGGTTCACCGTTAGCTGGGTGCAACACGTTGTTTGTTGACATCATTAAAGTACGCGCTTCAAGTTGCGCTTCAAGTGTCAATGGCACATGCACAGCCATTTGGTCTCCATCGAAGTCGGCGTTAAAAGCCGTACAAACAAGTGGATGTAATTGAATAGCTTTACCTTCAATCAATACTGGTTCAAAAGCTTGAAGACCCAGTCTGTGTAGAGTCGGTGCGCGATTAAGCAAAACAGGATGTTCACGAATCACTTCATCCAAAATATCCCATACTTCAGCCACTTCACTTTCAACCATTTTTTTAGCGGCTTTTATAGTGGTGACCATATCTCGCTTTTGTAATTTACTAAAAATAAATGGCTTGAATAATTCCAATGCCATTTTCTTTGGCAACCCACACTGATGTAATTTTAATGAGGGCCCAACCACAATCACCGAGCGACCCGAATAATCCACCCGCTTACCTAAAAGATTTTGCCGAAAACGACCTTGTTTACCTTTGATCATGTCAGCTAATGATTTGAGTGGACGGCGATTTGAACCTAGAATAGCGCGACCACGACGACCGTTATCCAATAATGCATCAACAGCCTCTTGCAACATTCGCTTTTCATTACGAACAATAATGTCAGGAGCATTGAGATCCAGTAAACGACTCAGTCGATTATTTCGGTTAATGACACGTCGATATAAATCGTTCAAATCAGACGTTGCAAATCGTCCGCCATCTAACGGCACTAATGGACGCAAATCAGGGGGCAGTACCGGCAGTACACTTAAAATCATGTTTTGCGGCTTATTACCCGAGCTTTTGAACGCTTGTAATACTTTAAGGCGCTTCGTCAGCTTTTTGATCTTGGTTTCTGAGGAAGTGTTTGGCAGTTCTTCTTTAAGTAAGCTAATTTGCTCATCAATATCAATATCTTTCAACAGCGCTTGAATGGCTTCTGCACCCATTAAGGCAGAAAATTCATCGGGATATTCTTCTAATGCATCCAAGTAGGCTTCTTCTGTCAGCATTTGACCTTTTTCAAGTGGACTCATACCAGGATCGGTCACAACAAATGCTTCAAAATACAGTACACGCTCAATGTCACGCAAGGTCATATCAAGCATCATACCAATACGAGACGGCAATGATTTTAAATACCAAATGTGAGCAACAGGGCAAGCTAATTCAATATGCCCCATACGTTCACGACGCACTTTTGCTAAGGTGACTTCAACACCACATTTTTCACAAACTACACCACGGTGTTTTAGGCGTTTGTATTTTCCACAGAGGCATTCATAGTCTTTCACCGGACCAAAAATTTTTGCACACAACAAGCCATCACGTTCGGGTTTGTAAGTGCGGTAGTTAATGGTTTCTGGTTTTTTGACTTCACCAAATGACCAAGATCGTATTCTATCTGGTGACGCAACTCCAATTGATATGGAATCAAAAGACGAATTGAAATTAGCGCGTTTAATTTGATTCAGCAAGTCTTTCAATGCAGTTCTCCCGCCTAAAATATAAGTTTAAATTAATTTTTTTCAGTACCATTCAGCTTGAGCTTTTCTCATGAAAAAATTTTTCATCACTCAAACTGAAACAGTTAGAAATCTTTTAGCTACTCACTTTCCAAACTAATATCGATGCCAAGCGAGCGAATCTCTTTAATCAAAACATTAAAAGATTCAGGCATGCCAGCATCCATACGATGATCACCATCAACAATGTTTTTATACATGCGCGTACGACCATTCACGTCATCAGATTTCACTGTCAACATTTCTTGCAAGGTATAAGCAGCGCCATAAGCCTCTAGCGCCCAGACTTCCATCTCACCAAATCGTTGACCACCAAATTGAGCTTTACCACCCAACGGCTGTTGCGTTACCAAACTATAAGACCCTGTGGATCTGGCATGCATTTTGTCATCAACTAAGTGGTTCAATTTGAGCAAGCACATGTAACCTACAGTCACTGGACGATCAAACTGTTTACCAGTTCTGCCATCCCATAAAGTGGTTTGACCAGATTCAGGCAACCCTGCTAACTTCAAAAGATTTTTAATTTCTTTTTCAGTGGCACCATCAAATACAGGTGTTGCAATAGGCACACCTTTTTTCAGGTTATGCGCCATTTCCATGACTTCTGCATCGGAAAAATCTTTAATTTCATGTACACGTCTTTCTGCAACGTTATAAACCGATTGAATGTAATCACGTAACGCTGCTGGTTCTGCTTTTTCTTCCAACATATGAGAGATTTTTCGACCTAACCCTGCCGAAGCCCAACCCAAATGTGTTTCAAGCACCTGACCAATGTTCATACGAGAAGGAACACCCAATGGATTTAACACGATATCAACCGTTGTACCATCTTCCATATAAGGCATGTCTTCAACAGGAACGATAGTTGAAATCACACCTTTATTCCCATGGCGACCCGCCATTTTATCACCTGGTTGAATACGACGTTTGACTGCCAGATAAACTTTGACAACTTTAATGACACCGGGCGCAAGATCGTCACCTTGTGTCAATTTCTGTTGAATGTCTTTTAAGCGATCGTTTCGCACCTTATAAAGTAGTTTGTATTTTTCTTGGGCATGCTCCAATGTTTTCGTTGCAGCTTCATCAGACACACGAATATCAAACCATTTTTCATGATCTACTTCATTGAGATAAACATCCGTAATCGCAGTACCTGATTTTAATTTATTAGGACCACCATTGGCTTTTTTGCCAACCAATGTTTTACGAAGACCTGCAAATAAAGCTTCTTCACGAATACGAAGTTCATCATTCAAATCTTTTTTAGCTTTCGCGAGTTCTGCTTCTTCAATCGCCAATGCACGTTGATCTTTCTTAACGCCTTCGCGAGTAAAGACACGCACATCAATCACGGTACCTGTTGTACCGGGAGGTACACGCAATGAAGTATCTTTCACATCAGAAGCTTTCTCACCAAAAATTGCGCGCAACAATTTTTCTTCAGGAGACAATTGGCTTTCACCTTTGGGTGTGACTTTACCCACCAAAATATCACCGGGATTAACTTCGGCTCCAACGTAAGCAATACCATTTTCATCGAGCTTACCCAGCGCACTTTCACCAACATTCGGAATATCTGAGGTAATTTCTTCCGCACCTAATTTAGTATCGCGAGAAACACAAGATAATTCTTGAATATGGATAGACGTAAAACGATCTTCTTGCACTAATCTTTCTGAAATAAGAATTGAATCTTCAAAGTTGTAGCCATGCCAAGGCATGAAAGCTACTAAAAGATTTTGACCTAAAGCCAATTCACCAATATCCGTAGAAGGACCATCGGCTAATACATCACCTTTAGTCACTTTATCACCTACTTTGACGATAGGTTTTTGATTCACGCAAGTATTATGATTTGATCGTTTAAATTTAACGAGGTTATAAATATCAACATCGATATCATCACCTTCAACCTCGCCACTATTCACTTTTACTACCACACGTGCTGCATCGACAGAATCAACAACACCACTACGGCGTGCTGAAACTGTTGCGCCAGAGTCAACAGCCACTTTACGCTCCATACCGGTACCCACTAAAGGTTTGTCGGGACGCAAGGTTGGGACTGCTTGGCGTTGCATGTTAGAGCCCATTAATGCTCGGTTCGCATCATCATGCTCTAAGAAAGGAATCAGAGAAGCCGCCACAGAAACGGTTTGTTTCGGAGACACATCGATATAGTTTATTTTATCAGGCGTCGCCATCGTAAACTCGCTTTTGTATCGACATGAAACCAAATCATCGACAAACTGACCTTCTGCATCGGTTTGTGCACTAGATTGTGCAATATAAAAATCACCTTCCTCGATCGCCGAAAGATAGTCGCACTCATCAGTGACCTTTCCATCAACGACACGACGATATGGGCTTTCTAAAAAGCCATACTCATTGGTTTTAGCGAAAGCCGCAAGAGAGTTAATCAAACCAATATTAGGGCCCTCTGGCGTTTCAATAGGACAAACTCGACCATAATGCGTCGGGTGCACGTCGCGTACTTCAAAACCTGCACGCTCACGCGTTAAACCACCAGGCCCTAATGCAGAAACACGTCGTTTATGCGTCACTTCAGACAAGGGGTTATTTTGATCCATAAATTGAGACAACTGACTTGAACCAAAAAATTCTTTTATCGCAGCTGAAACAGGTTTTGCATTGATTAAATCTTGTGGCATTAAATTTTCAGAGTCTGACAAACTGAGGCGATCACGAACCGCTCTTTCGACACGCACCAAACCAACCCGAAATTGATTTTCTGTCATTTCACCCACACAGCGAACACGTCGATTACCCAAGTGATCTATATCATCTACTTCGCCTTTACCATCTCGAATATCAACCAATACTTTCAATACAGCGACAATATCCTCTTTACTCAAAATACCTTCGCCGGTTGTTTCGGTTCGACCAACACGACGGTTGAACTTCATACGACCAACGACAGACAAATCATAACGATCTGAACTGAAAAACATTGTTTGGAATAAGCCTTCTGCTGCATCTTTAGTTGGCGGCTCACCTGGACGCATAATGCGATATATTTCAACCAAAGCTTCTAGTTGACTTCGAGTTGGATCAAGTCGCAATGTATCGGAAATGTATGGGCCACATTCAATTTCATTAATGTATAGAACATCGATATCTTTGATATTTGTTGCACGGATAGCTTTTAAAATATCGGGCGTGATAACATCGTTCGGATTCGCAATCACTTCTCCTGTACTTTCATCAATCATTGCCTTAGCAATCACTTTGCCATGCAAGTATTCTTCTGGCACGTCTAATTTATCAACAGAATCTTTTTCCATGACACGAATATGTCGAACAGAAACCCGTCGATTCGCTTCTACAATGACATTACCTTTTTTATCTTTGATATCAACAACAGCAATTTCACCGCGTAACCGTGCCGGGATAAGGTGAAGCACAGCACCTTCATCTTTCAATGTTAACGAATTATTTTCATAAAACATTTGCAACACATCTTCAGTCGCAAAACCTAAAGCACGCAAAAGAATGGTTGCGGGCACTTTACGACGACGATCGATACGAACGTGAATGGTGTCTTTTGGATCAAATTCAAAATCAAGCCATGGTCCACGGTTGGGAATAATTCTAGCAGAATTTAAAACTTTACCTGAGGAATGTGTTTTACCTTTATCATTTTCGAAATAGACACCCGGTGAACGATGCAGCTGCGAAACAACCACTCGCTCCGTACCATTGATAACGAAACTACCTGTTTCTGTCATTAATGGGACTTCTCCCATATAAACTTCTTGCTCTTTCACTTCTTTAACAGAGCCCGCACCAGCTTCTTTGTCAAACATGACCAAACGCATACGAACACGCAATGGTGCCGCATAGGTTAATCCTCTCAGCTTACATTCTTGTACGTCGAAACCAGGCTCACCTAACGTATAATCAATATAGTCGAGTTTTGCACCACCAGAATAACTTTCAATTGGGAACACCGATTTAAAAGCACCATGCAAACCTTTATCTACACGATCTGCTTGAGGAACATTTGCCTGCAGATAATCTGCATAAGAATCTAACTGCGTCTGCAGTAAGAATGGCATTTCAATGACATCGTCAGGTCTTTTACCTAGATCTAAACGGGGACGTTTTCTTTGATCGTTTGCTAGCTTGTTTGTCGCTACTGAGGCTTTGCGTTTTTGAGCCATGGGTGCTCCTCGAGGTTACCAACAGTTTTAAAATATCAATCTTTACAATAAAACAAATAAACACAAAGCACTTGCTACCAAATGCTTTGTGTCTTTATACCTTACGCTATCACCAACGACATTTTTAGTCTTTGATAAGTCAGTAAGGCACAACTTGAAACAGTCAAATTATTTAACTTCAACTTCAGCGCCAGCTTCTTCAAGTTGTTTTTTAATGTCTGCCGCTTCATCTTTAGAAATGCCTTCTTTCACAGTGGCTGGAACACCTTCCACCATATCTTTCGCTTCTTTTAGACCTAACCCAGTGATTGCACGAATGGCTTTAATCACGTTGATTTTGTTAGCACCGAAAGTTTTCATGACGACATCAAATTCAGTTTTTTCTTCTACAGCAGCATTACCAGCAGCAGGTGCAGCAGCAATAGCAACAGGCGCCGCAGCAGAAACACCAAATTCTTTTTCCATTGCTTTTACTAAATCAGCAACATCTTTTACAGACATTTGTTTAATTTCATTTAATAGTTCTTCGTTTGTAAGAGCCATTTATTTTCTCCAAAGTAAATATCGTTTTAGCATTGATAGATGTCACTTGAGTGACAGCTAAACCAAAACAATTTAGTCAATAATTTCTACCAATTACGCTGCTTCTTTTTGATCACGGACGGCAGCCAAAACACGAGCCAACTGCGCTGTTGGTTCTGCCAATGTACGCACAAACTGTAAAATAGGTGCTTGCATTGCAGACATTAGCATAGCAATTGCTTCGTCTTTGGTTGGCAAACTTGCGACAGCATTTAATTCATTTGCTGCTAAAAGGTCACCACCAAGTGTTAAAGCTTTAACTTCTAATGCGTTGTACTTTTGAGCAAAAGCTTTCACCAGCTTTGCTGCAGCACTTGGTTCTTCGCGTGAAAGAAACAACACAATCGGACCAACAAGCACTTGTTGCAAACAGGCAAAATCAGTACCTTCAACAGCGCGACGCGCAAGTGTATTTGGAATAATTTTCACATACACTCCTGTTTCACGAGCTTGCGTTCGTAACTCAGTCATCGCAGATACAGTTAAACCTCGGTATTCCGCTGCAACAGCGGAAACAGATCCGCTAATTTGCGCGGCAAAGTCAGCAACAATAGCCTTTTTCTGTTCAATATTTAAAGGCACAGACTTAAACTCCGATTGGTTTGTCATATAGACACGAGCACTTTAATCATCATAAAAGCAGTTTAATGAATAAACACAACCTACTTTTTTTCGATCAATAACAAAAATTGTTAAGTACTCAACATCTTTTTTGACAGTTTTCATTTATTGCCAAAATCAATTTCAGCAACACCATCTACGTAGGAAATTAAGCCAATATTGACACCTACGGTCTCCGACAGCTTTGGTCACGCGAAATGACCACAGGACTCTTGAATCAAAAAACGCTTCTATAGCAGAGTATATACACATCTCTTACAATCAATCTGTCTAAATTCAGCAAATAAATAAGCTGAAAAAAGCAGCGCGATTAATTCACGAGCCCTAAAGCTGCGAAACTTTTTATATATTCAACGACGTCAAATCGAGAGCCAACCCTGGGCCCATGGTCGTTGATAACGTAACTTTTTTTAAATAAACACCTTTCGCACTGCTTGGCTTGGCTTTTTTCAAATCTACAACAAAGGCTTCCAAATTCTCACGAATAGCTTTTTCCGCAAAATCTACTTTGCCGATACCTGCATGTACAACGCCTGTTTTATCGGTACGATAACGCACTTGGCCTGCTTTCGCTTGTTGAACTGCTGACGCAACATCGGGCGTCACTGTACCTACTTTAGGATTGGGCATCAATCCCCGAGGTCCAAGCACCTGACCCAACTTACCAACAACCATCATGGCATCAGGCGAAGCAATAACAACATCAAAATCCATCTTGCCTTGCTTAACTTCTTCAGCAAGATCTTCAAAACCAACAACATCTGCACCCGCTGCTTTGGCCGCCGCAGCTTTATCACCTTGAGCAAATACAGCGACTCTCACTGTTTTACCTGTACCATTAGGCAAAACCACGGCACGTCTAACCGTTTGATCAGATTTACGAGCATCAACACCAAGTTGAACAGCCACTTCGACTGTTTGATTAAATTTAGGTGCAGGACATTTTTTTAAGATAGCGATTGCTTCATCTATAGGATAAGCTTTTGTACGATCAACAAGCTCAGCAATTGCTCTACGTTTTTTTGATAACTTAGGCATCTTTAACACCCTCCGTTTCTACACCCATACTACGAGCAGTGCCCGCAATAGTACGAACAGCCGCCTCAATTTCAGCCGCTGTAAGATCAGGTTTCTTGGCCGCAGCAATTTCTTCTAACTGGGCCCGAGTCAATTTACCTACTTTTTGAGTGTGAGGTGTTGCACTACCTGATTTAACACCTATTTTCTTCTTGATAAGATAAGAGGCTGGCGGCGTTTTAGTAACGAATGTAAAGCTACGATCTGCATAAATCGTAATCTGAACAGGCACAGGACCTTCCATTTGCTGAGTTTTCGCATTAAACGCTTTACAAAATTCCATGATATTTACACCATGCTGACCCAACGCAGGCCCCACAGGTGGACTAGGATTGGCTTTCCCCGCTTCAATTTGAAGCTTGACATAACCGGTAATTTTTTTTGCCATAATGACTTTCTCCAGTTTGGGTGCAAACGCTTAATTTCAATTAAGCTCCCCTGTTTCTTTTACCAATAATCCGCTTCACGTTTTTGAGACGAACAGCCGAAGTATCAGTTTTCTCATCCCAGCTTTTCACAAGCAATGTTTGCAAAACAGCCAGTAAAGTGTCGGGCTATTAGCCCTACCATCCGGACATAACAAAAAATAAATTCTTCGCTATGACAAATTCATTTAAAGCTTCGTTTGAAACAAAGCGAAGGATCCTCGCAACAAGCTTTCTATACTTTTTCTACTTGACCAAATTCTAGTTCAACCGGAGTTGAGCGACCAAAAATAAGGACCGAGACACGCAAGCGACTTTTTTCATAGTTGACATCTTCAACAACGCCATTGAAATCAGCGAAAGGCCCTTCTTTAATGCGTATGACTTCACCATTTTCATATAACGTGCGAGGCTTAGGTTTATTTTCACCTTCTTCAACACGCTGTAGAATGGCTGCTGCTTCTTTGTCTGAGATATGCGCCGGTTTTTCAGCTGTTCCACCAATAAAACCAAGTACTCGCGGAACATTTCTCACCAAATGCCAAGTGGCATCATTCAACACCATTTGAACTAACACATAACCTGGGAAAAATTTTCGTTCGCTACGGCGCTTTTGGCCACTGCGCATTTCAACTACTTCTTCAGTGGGAACGATAATCTCACCGAAACTATCTTCCAACCCATTAATTTTGATGCGCTCACCTAAAACCCGCACAACATAACTTTCGTAACCTGAATAAGCATGAATGACATACCAATGCTTTTTTAAATCTGATTCTTCAATGTGCTCTGACATCTTTAACCTCTCACCCCTGTCAACCATCTCATTGCCCACATAAGTATTGAGTCTAATCCCCATAAAACAATCGCTGTGAAGACAATCATCACCATGACAGCAAAAGTACTTTGAATGGTTTCAGCTCTTGTTGGCCACGTCACCTTGCGCAACTCAAAGCGCGCACCCTGAAAAAATTCTAACGCCAGCTTCCCTTTTTGGGTTATTAAAGCAAGCCCTAGCAATATGATGATATAAACGATTCCGATTGCTGCACGAATGCCCCACGCAACATCATAATAATGATAATTGGCCGCAAGACCTGCAGTGAGCAGGATCAAAATTAGGATCCATTTGCCAATCTCATTCGCACTGCGTGTTGGCTTACCAGATTTTTGATTCATCACTTCCTCTCAAACAACCCGCAACTTTGACTTTATAAAGCATTACTGGCAACCAATCTAAGCAAGTCAATGGTGCTTTGGCAGGCCAGGAGGGAATCGAACCCCCAACCTACGGTTTTGGAGACCGTCGCTCTGCCAATTGAGCTACTGACCTAAGACTTCGTTTTACAACGTGCTTTTCTATAAAAGAACCTCTCGGTTCGCAATAAAAAACTACATCGAGAAATACTTTGCCCACGATTAAGGGGGGCAAATATACCGGTTTTTCAAGAGGAAAGCTAGCAGTAACCCCATCTTTTGCTAAAAAAAATCCTCAGCTCGCCTTAGCCGAACTGAGGATTGGGATCACGTTATTAAAATTATTATTCAATGATTTTTGTTACAACACCAGCACCCACTGTGCGGCCACCTTCACGAATCGCAAAACGCAAACCGT
>Ga0155588_1050_pt3 | contig 19850 bp, 17 predicted proteins | sample RifCSPhighO2_12_FD_107245 | JGI IMG/M metagenome (GOLD analysis project Ga0155588, IMG submission 107245) | Gammaproteobacteria bacterium RIFCSPHIGHO2_12_FULL_41_15
TAATGGAGATTTTGAGATTATCACAAATGGTCGAAATGGGTTAATTGATAAATTATACGTTTTGAGAAATAAATATCTATTGAATGAAGATCAGTTTACAGTTGACTCTGCCATTGCTCATAGTGGTCAGATTGTTTTAGAAATGATTTTAATGCACATGTTGAATTACTTATCTTCTCAGATACAAGTCAAAAATCTTTGTATAATAGGTGGGGTAGCATTAAATTCGATTGCTAATGGAAAACTTAAGTTAAATACCAAATTTGAAAACGTTCATATTTTGTTTGCCCCTGGAGACAATGGTACTGCTATTGGGGCTGCTATAATTGGCAAATTACAAAACGAAAAAAATAAAATTGTAAAAAGGTACCCTATTACTCCTTATCTTGGGAAATCCTATTCATTAAATGAAATTCTTGGTGTCATTAAACTAAAAAATTTACATTATTCACAACCACGAGATTTAACTGAACAAGCTACAAATTTTTTATCGCAAGGTAAAGTAGTGGCCTGGTTTCAAGGAGCAAGTGAATTTGGTCCGCGAGCTTTAGGAAATAGAAGTATTCTAGCTGATCCCCGTAACCCAAAGATGCGGGAGCATATAAATAAAAATATTAAAAATAGAGAATGGTATCGCCCATTAGCACCCGTTGTTATTGAAGAGGAAGCACAAGAATACTTCGATATTCTAGAACATACACCATGGATGCAATTTGTATGGCCCGTGAAGGAAAATCATAGAGATAAGCTCTATAGTATTACGCATGTTGATTCTACTGCGCGTGTACAGTCTGTTTCTAAATCAGAAAACGAAAAATTGTATAACCTTTTAATTAAATTCAAAGAAGTTTCTGGATACCCAATACTCTTAAATACTTCTTTTAACATTCAAGGGGAACCAATTGTAGAAACACCTCAAGAAGCTATAGATACCTTTTTAAAATCATCGATAGACATCCTTGTTATTGGTGATTTCATAATTAAAAAAAATAAGTAGAAATTATCAGTGCTGTCGAAAGCGGTGGTCAAATAATTTCAACAGATACCCTTGGCGCATAATACTAAATTAAAATGTGGCTATGTCCAAATAAAAATCCCCGCGGCAAGCCGCAGGGAATATAAGTTAAATTTTTAGCTTATATATTTTTCCACGTATTATAATATTTGAAAAATTATGTTCAAATATTTACATGCCAATGATACTGGCATAATAGGCTCTTGATATCCAAGAATACAATCAATGAAATGCTCGTCTAACGCATCAAAATCATGGAGGTGTGTATTATGCTCATCCATGCTTAACATGATACAATTTTCGCATGCCTTCCCATTTTTATCTAAATAATATTGAATCACCTTATTTGATTCCCAAGATAAGTAATTAAATTTTAATCCACCTTTTTTACCATAAATTCTAGTTTCATTTAAAGATTCATTATGCGCATTAGAAGCGCGTTCCCAGTAGTAGACAAGATTTTGATCAAACTCGAGCATAACAATCCCATGTTCTTCTACACTAAAATCTTGATTATTTAAGCTGAACTGGTCTAAGCCATTAAAAGTCCATGATTTTACTGATTGAACATTATGTGTGTCGCCTAAAATACCTAAATGAAATGAAAGATCATACACACCCCAATCAAGCAGGGGACCTCCGCCAGATAATTTTTTATTATAAAACCAACTTGCTTTTGGATGATATTCAATACCAGGCCTAGATTGCCTTTTGATCACATTATGGTGTATGGCATAAACCTCTCCCAATCTTCCTGAGTCAATAATAGATTTTATGCTAGTAAATTTTGGTTGCAATCTAGAGTGTCTTATTGATGCATCCATAATAACTAAATTGGGATAAGAATTAACAATTTTCAGAATTTCTATTAATTCTTTGTTATTCATTACTAATGGTTTTTCTACAAGCACATGTTTACCAGCATTTATAGCGAATGCCGCTAATTCAAAATGTGTATTTGGTTGAGTACAAATAATAACTGCGTGAGTATTTTCATCTAAAATTACCTCACTATGCTTGTTTGTATAATACTTAATAGAATATTTCTTTCTTATTCTATTCAATTTTTCTCCATCTGTATCACAAACCCATTTTAAATTTACATTTTTATTGTTAAGGAGAGCATGAATATGGTGCTCGCCAACCATCCCACAGCCAATAACTCCAATATTTAGCTTATGCAGCATTTTCAGCAATCTTAGTAATTGTCTCATTTGTCATGGCTGATTTTAGCCTAAAGACTAAAATGATGGCACCTATAATTATTCCTGCAAGTAATCCGTACCATATCCCTACAACACCTAAATGAAAGTGAAAAGCAAATAGATAAGCAGCTGGAAATCCCACTATCCAATATGATAGAACTGTCAAGTACAAAGGTGTTTTTGTATCTTTCAAGCCTCTAAGAGAACCCATTACAACGAGACGTATACAATCAAATATCTGGAAAAATGCAACGATAAATAACAACTGTCTCGTATATTCCACTACTCCTATGTTATTACGTACATTAACATTTATATCAATCGACATTAAAAATTCTGGATGGGTAATATAAAGGACTGATACAATGAGCATAAAAGCAAAGCCTACAAGAATACTGGAATATGCAGATAATTTTATTGCGTTTAAATCACCTGCCCCAGCCGCCATGCCAACTCTCGCAGTTGTGGCTTGAGTTAATGCGAGAGCGATCGTTATCGCTATATCAAAAAATTGTCTAGTAATTTGGTGTGCTGCTAAAGCATCCGTCCCAAATTTACCTATCATCAACACAATCACTGGAAATAATAAATATTCAATAGCATTACTTAATCCAACTGGCAATCCAACTGTAAATAATTCTTTAACCTGTGACCATTTGAAAAGTTCCAATTTTATTGAATGCAATTTATATAATCTGGTGTGCTTTGATTTAATCATATAAAGAAAGATAACAAAGAATGAAATTACAAACATCAAAGTAAAACCATAACCAATACCAGCGATGCCGAACCTAGGCAGACCAAATTTACCAAAAATTAGGATATAGTTAGCTAAAATTTCAAAAGGAACCTGAATAACACTTATCCAAAAAATGAGCCTGGTTAGGGATAATCCAATTAAAAACTGTTCAAATACAACTAATAATAACCATGGTAATACACTGAAAGAAAGGGAATGAAGATATGGTATCGCCATTTCAATAACAGCACCATTTTGCCCAGTCAAAATAAACAAAGAAGGAAGGAACCACATAGATGCGATGAATGGAATACTACATAGTATAGAAAGAAACATCCCATTGCAAACTATAGATTTTGTTAACAAGTGATTTTTTGCACCATAACTTCTAGATACAAGGATATTTATACTAACTAAAACCCCATAAGAAAACGCACAAAGTAAAGCGTAAACACTTGACACCAGTGCCATAGCTGCTAAAGAATTTTTACCTAAATGAGCGACCATTAATGCCGCAATAAAAGTACTTATTGCATAAGTGACCTGCGACATAAATAATGGAAGAAAAAGTTTAGTAATCATTTTACTTTCGCTGATATAATTTTTTACAACCATAAAATGCTAATCCTTACATTTTTTAAAGCATTTTTAAAACAAACCATGAGATGTTTTACATAAACCTTGATCAATATATGCCATTTGCAATTGCAAGTGTTTCATCCCGACGGAGTTAGAATCGTGTTTCTCCCTTGAATGACCGTGCGTGAATTGACTTCGCGCTGGTCATACGAGATCCCTCACAAAGGTTCGGGCTCGCCCCAAAAATAAAGTTCGTATTTCCAATAGTGAGCGGTATATCTCCAGATATTAACCTAGAATAGCGCTTATATTTATTTTCCCGTTACAATCGTTTAATAGCTACTTGATTAATCGGTAGCATTACACTATTGCGCTATAGTAAAAAACTTCACTGTTTATCCATTCGATAAAATGCAAATTCTTCGATCAGAATAAAGACCCTACTATCCGCTTTGCGGAATGATGAGCCGAACTCACTCTTACTCTAAAAATTGTTCTAGTCCTATTACATCCACATGTTTGGCCAGGGAATAAGATTTTTGTCCGGGATAAATAACGAATAATTTTTCCAATGATAATAACTCACAGGCTTGCTGCATGGAGTGATTTAATTGCGGTGCATCAGAATATTTAATTTCAAAACCCCATTTTTTGCCATCTTTCAGTACCAATAAATCGAGTTCAGCTTGACCATGAACGCCCCAAAAAAAGCAAACTTCATTTTTTACGTGTAGATGACGAATAATTTCTTCCATAGCAAATCCTTCCCATGAAATACCCAATTTAGGATGTCTTAATAACGTGGCATAATCATGGAGGCCGAGCAATGAGTGCAGTAAACCCAAATCACGAAAATATATTTTGGGCAATTTGATTTGCCGTTTGGTAACGTTGGTGTGCCAAGGAGGCAAAATGCGCACCATCAATGTCCCCTCTAATATATTTAAATACCGTTTGGCAGTCGTATCGCTGATCCCCAATGATCGGCCTATCTCCGATGCTTTAAACATATGACCGTGGTAATGCACTAACATCAACCAAAAACGGCGCAAAGATTGCGCTGGTATTTGAATACCTAATTGGGGAATATCGCGTTCCAAAAATGTTTGCATATAATTTTTTAACCAGTGCGCGCTGTTCGTTATGTTTTTTGATAAATATGCCGATGGAAACCCCCCACGAACCCATAAACGCTTCAGATCACCTACTTCATGATAACTAAACGGCATCAACTCAATGAGTGTTATTCGACCTGCCAAAGATCCTGAGGATTCTCGAATCAGATCGCGCGACGCGCTACCTAAAATAAAAAAGCGCGTATCGTGGTGAGGTTTGTCCACCAACACACGCAATAAAGGAAACAGCTCACGGATCCTTTGAATTTCATCAATAATGACCAATCCCGATAATGTTTCTAACACACGTTTAGGTTCTGCCAATTGCGCTAAATCTTCGGGATCTTCCAAGTCAAAATGATGGATCGGCTGCACGTCCGCTTGCTCAGCATACATCCTAGCCAGCGTGGTTTTCCCGCATTGCCTCGGCCCTAAAATAGCCACCATGGGATGCACGGCAAAGCCTTGCCGAATGTGCTCTAAAAAATAGAGTCGCTGTCTCAGGCCAGCCGCCATCCCACCCTCCCAGGTCATGAAAACTCTGCATAGTATGCCGAGATTTCATGAAAAAATCACCTGGGCTGAATGGAGGTAACAATAGCTGTGGGGGTTGAATCACTGCCTCGCCAACCGTAGGCGCTGTTCTCCGAGTACCACTCTTTCTGTACTGCGGATCGGGTTGATGTCTAAACCGCCGCGGCGAGTATAGCGTGCGTGCACGGTTAACATTTCTGGTGCGCATCGGCGCAGAATATCCATAAACATCCTCTCCACGCAAGACTCATGAAATTCTTGATGGTTGCGAAAAGAAATAATATATCGAAGTAATCCTTCTGGATTGATTTTTTTCCCACGATAATGAATCTGCACGCTACCCCAATCGGGCTGTCCCGTCACCGGACAACGGGACCTTAATAAATGCGAATAAAGCACTTCCTCGACTTTGTTTTTGGCATTCGTCTGTAAATAATCACTATTGACCACGTAAGTATCACAAGTCACTTCCAATGAATCCAAACAATGGCCATCAAAATCTTCTATTTTTTTATCTCGCAAGGAATACAAAGATTGTATTAATACACTCACTGCTGTACCCGATTTTTCGCTGAGGTCTTTTTGTAATGTCTCTGACACTTTTTCTGTAGAGACAAATGGTGTGTGATTCAAAGAATTTAAATACAATTTGAGTGATTTGGATTCGATGATATTCGGCGATTCACAAGGAAAAACAAATTCTCCCACGGCGACTTCGGGCTTTCCTTGATTATTTAACCAAGACACTTCGAAAGCATTCCACACATCCACGCCTTTAAAGGGGGGAGGAGTAGCAACACCTATTTTTTCTCGTTGAACGTAGCGGGCGATAGGGAATAATAAATCAGGATCATAGTGCGACGAATATACCGTTGGTTTACCCAACTCGGTTTTTTTTAATGGATCTGAAATCGTAGTCATAGTGGGTTCAAAATAAACGCCCGTCTTCGATGGGGATGGCCTCATGATCAGGTGAAGTTCCTGAAGCGGTGTCATCCTCCGTCGTTGTTGTGTGTGTCGAATAGGTTTTGGGTACGTTTTGTTCTTGGAATAGTTCAAATTGTGCGTTCGTTTGATTGGGAGAAGCCAATAAACCTGTTTTGGGGTCGATTCGCACCATCACAATGCCGGGCGGTTGCGGCATAGTGACTTCTGGCACATCCTGCAAAGCAGTTTGCATGAATTGCATCCAAATCGGTAAAGCCGCTTCTGCGCCATATTCTCGCAAGGATTTTAAGTTATCAAATCCAATCCACACAGTGGTCACCATGTGGCTATTAAACCCTGAAAACCAGGCATCGGCCTGATCGTTGGTGGTTCCTGTTTTCCCTGCCAGATCGTCACGGTGCAAGCTGCGTGCTGCTTGTCCTGTGCCGTGACGAATCACATCGCGCAATGCTTGTGTGATTAAATAAGCATTTTGTGCTGTAATCACGCGGTCTGCTTTGGGGTTTGGCAAATCCGTTAATGGTAATTGTGGCTGAGTAATACACATTTCACACGCTTTGGGTGGGTTGGTTGTCAATAACACTTGATGATGTTGATCTTCCACCGTTTGAATAAAATAAGGGGTTATTTGGTAGCCTCCGTTAGCAAAAACGGCGTAACCTGTCGCAATTTGTAACGGTGTCACGACGCCACTGCCTAGTGCGAGCGATAGCGAATGAGGTAGCGCATTGGCATCGAAACCGAAACGCTCTACATAATCCAGTGTGTAAGTAATCCCAATAGCTTGTAATAAACGAATAGACACGAGATTGCGCGATTGAATTAATCCGATACGCAGCGGTGTTGGTCCATAAAATTTGCGGGTATCGTTGGTAGGTCGCCATAGCGAATTTTCACCCGTATCTTCCATGACAACAGGTGCATCGCTGATGACGCTGGCTAAGGTATAGCCTTTAGCTAACGCAGCTGAATAGATAAATGGCTTAAAATTAGATCCAGGTTGTCGTTCAGCCTGCGTTGCACGATTAAAACTACTGAGTTGGTAATCAAATCCTCCCGACAGAGCCAATAGGGCACCATCTTGAGGGTTTAATACGATGATAGCGCCTTCTACTTCGGGAATTTGCGTTAGACGCCACTCTCCATTTGGCATGAACATCACACGCACAACATCGCCTATTTTCACAATATCGCTGGCTTGTTGAGGCCATGCGCCTACATACCCTTCTCCCATGCGTGGCCTGGCCCACGATAATCCTGGCCAATCGATCGTTATTTCACGATCGTCTGCCAACAACGCTCGGATCGAGTGATCAGAAACAGACAACACAACGGCAGGATACAGTGCTTGTATGACGGGTTGCTGTTGTAATGCTTGCAACCAAGCCACACGGTCATGGTTTCCTAAATTTTCTGTGGGTTTGCGAAAACCGTGGCGTTGGTCATAAGCCATTAAACCGTCACGCAAAGCTTCGTTGGCTTTCGTCTGCAATGAGGCAGAAAGCGTGGTATAAACAGTGAGCCCTTTTTCGTAAGCGTCGTTACCATACTGATCCACCATGACTTGACGCACCATTTCAGCCACATAGGGAGCGTGCACTTCTACGGTTGCTGAATGATAATATGCTGTCAGCGGTGTTTGGACGGCTTCTTGGTATTGCGTTACTGTGATAAATCCCACATCGAGCATGCGTTTTAATACGTGGTTGCGCCGCTTTAATGCTTCTTCGGGATTGGTGACGGGGTTTTTACGTGAAGGAGCTTGAGGTAATCCGGCGATCATGGCCATTTGTGGCAACGTCAATTGATCCAATGTTTTTCCATAATAAACAGTAGCGGCTGCTGCCACACCATAAGCACGATTGCCGAAATAAATTTTATTAAAATAGAGTTCTAAGATTTTTTCTTTACTGAGTTCTTTTTCAATTTTTAAAGCCAACAACATTTCATTGATTTTTCGGCTATAAGTTTTTTTGCTGGTTAAAAAGAAATTACGGGCTACTTGCATAGTGATGGTGCTGGCTCCTTGAGAGGGTTTCCCACTGGCGATCATCACTTTTAGTGCGCGCAAAAGGCCGATGAAGTCGATCCCGCGATGTTCGTAGAATCGTGCGTCTTCTGTGGCTAACACGGCGTTAATCAAGAGGGGAGGGACCTGAGCTAGCGTCACGGGAATACGCCGTTTCGTCCCATATTGGGCGATCAATCGGTGGTCTGCCGTGTAAATTCGCAAAGGCACTTGTAAGGTGGCTTCTTTTAAGGTGTCTACTGGGGGTAGCTGCCATTCCACATAAATATAAATCACTGCCACGATAAGCACAGCGGTGAGGAAAAGGCTGAATAATGCCCAGAAAGCATGACCCACGACATGGCGACGCTGACTCATAGAGCCCTACAAAAACAAATGATAACTGGTGAGTATGGTACCATAACGCTCCAAGAAATCACGGTATTGCACCAACCCCAGCGTTCTTGAATACTTCCCCTCATCCGTCATTTATTCGGGGAAATCCATGCCTTCGCGGCGCACGTTATCCAGAGTGGGCATTGAACTATGCCGCCACCAAATCAGAGCTGTTCGTCTTTCGTGGACCACCCCTGAAACATTGCACATCCACGCGAGCAGCGTTGTTGACGCTCCATCGGTGGTGCTCGATGCACTGATAGCCATACGCCAATGTCTGCATTATCAAAATGAGGCAACCATTCTGGGTATTCATACAGAAGAAACCATCATCAAAGCAATCAGCTTAGAGGCGAATCTCACATCCACAGAAAAAATGGCTTATTTGCAGACACAATCCATGTATCTGTTTGGGCATGCCGCTTCCGAGTTGGTCATCGATTTTATTCCCACGGTTGCGGATCAGTCGCCTCGGGAATCCTTGTTAGTCGTGGCTGCCAAAAGAAACTATATCGATCATTTAATTCAATTATGCAAAGCAGCAGGGTTTCGTTTACGAGCGATCGATTCTTGTGCCTTCTCTTTGCAAAGAGTACTGCCATTATTGTGCAAAAATGATTCTCTTGCTGAACGGGTCATACTGATAGAATTACTGCCCAGAGCACTGCTTTTTTGTGCTATCAACAATCGACAGATAATTTTTACAGTAGAGGTTGATTATGCCATGACTGGTGACTTACCGATGGAAGCCATTCTTTTATCCGCCTTTCATCGCGCCTGGCAATTATTTCAAAATGCTCAACCTCAGCAAGAGAAGCAGTTATTATTGATCTTGGGACACCCTCAGTGGGCTTGTGTGATGGCTGATCGTATTCGGGCCGACATGCACCTGGTCGTTGAGGTGGCTACACTTAAAAAAATCTATCTTCCCTCTGATTCCTTGGATTCACGATTATTTGCTAGCCTCGGGCTTGCACTATGGGAAGCAAGCTCTTGAGCATCAATTTATTACCTTGGCGAGAAATACAGGCGAAACGACGGCGTCGTCGACATCAAATCATTGGTTTGCTAGGGACTGTGTTGGGAATGGCTATACTCATAGGTTTGCGTTTTTCCGTGTCATCGATGAATTATCGGCTCAGCTTGCAATCGCAAGCATTAAAAAATGAAATCCGACAATTCGCGCTACCTGTACTTCCTTATCCTAAAAATAGTATGAACCATGATATGGCTATGATTCAAAAAATCAAGGTTCGACATGAGGCGCTGTTGGTGACCTTGATCACTGTCGGTAAAACATTACCGACCCGTTGTCAATTGCTGGCTTTGAAGCAATGGAAAGATATATTCGTGCTATCCGGACGATGTCAAGCTTCTACTTTGATTTATCTTTATTTACAGGGCTTGAAACAAGTTTCTGCCATTCAAGCTGTAACGTTACAAAATATTCATTCTAGCCATGGTGTTTTTTTCTCTGCTCGAGGCAAGATTTCTTATGAAAATAAACATATTTAAACGTTATCTTTTAGAAATGATTTGTTTTTTTACACTGATGTTTGGTTATTATTTTATGCTACATGATCGGCTTAAACAATGGTTCCAGTTTAAAAAAGAGCAGGTATTTTTAATAGAGTCTTTATCTCGGAAAAAAATACAATATGTTGAACATCAAAAAATCATATCCCGGTTGAAGAATAAAAGATCCCTTTATCAACTCGAGTTTGATCGATTGTATCGCCCCATCGACGGAGTCGCTTTTTTCGATCAATGGGTACGCCTGGCGATTCCTTTTCCTTTGCGTTGGGAAAGTATTCAACGCTTACCTTCGCAACAGCAAGGATCACTTATTTTAGAATCGTTTGAAATACGGTTACAGGGAAATTATTTTGATCTTTTGCAATTCATGCAGGAATCTCTGAGATTGCCCTATCTTTTGTCGTTTCGCACTATGCATTTTTCTCACACGACTGCTTCGGTTCAATGGGAGGCTAAAGTCTATGTTTATCACCGGTCGTCATAGCGGATTTTTGGCGATATTCGTTATCATGCTCACCATGACCCAAAACCTTGGCGCGGCACGTGATCCTTTTTTATTTTCAGAAGATCTCTCTTCTTCCCGTCCGGCTTCCGATTTACTACCCTCTTCTGTTATTCCACTACATTACGCCAAAGCGACTGAGCTTGCTCAGTGGTTAATGAAAACCAAGGGACCCGGTGGCTTGATTTCTCCACGAGGCCACGTGGAGGCGGATACACGTACTAACCAATTATGGATAGAAGAGGATGCCCTGCATTTGCAATACATTCGCCACCTGGTTCAGCAATGGGATGTGCCTGTATTACAAGTATTTATTAAAGCGCGTATTGTGAGTGTGGATGATCATTTTACACATACATTGGGGTTGTTATTTTCCACTGCGCGGAAATCGAGTGAGTCATCAAGTTCTGATGCGGATTTATCTACCAGCACGGTGGAAGCGGGAACCATTGAATTTCCGATAGCACGGCTGGGTAACGGTCGCCAATTAGATTTAGCATTGAGTGCCTTGGAGCAAGCCGGTCATGCCAATGTGCTCTCTAAACCGGAGCTCATGGCGCACAATCACCAAATGGCTGTTATTGAATCGGGCGAAGAGGTGCCTTATCAAGAGAAAACCGGACAAGGCAATACGAGTGTTACTTTTAAAAAAGCAACGTTGCGGCTTAAAATTACTCCGGATATTTTACCAGGTGGGCGTATTCTTTTGCATTTGACTGTTAACCAAGACAAAATTAGCCACTGGCAAGTCAACGGTGTGCCTGTGATTCGCACACAACAATTAACGACCCAGGTCTTATTGCGTAATCAAGAAACGGTCGTGCTGGGTGGTATTTACGAACATATCCATAGTTTTCAAGAAGAAGGTGTTCCTGTATTGCGTCATTTGCCACTCATGGGCGCTCTGTTTCGTCACCGCAGCCAGATCAATCAGCGAAAACAGTTGTTAATTTTCGTGACCCCCGAAGTGATTCACGAATGAGATTGGTCATGGCTGGGTGAAGTGATCTTGATAACTACATTTTTTAACGTCCGACGATAATACCATAACAAAAGAGTAGCGCTGAGTATGAGTGCTACCTCGATGAGATATAGTGCGCTCACAGAAATAAACCGGCTGCACCAGTCTACCAATAAATAAACTAGAACAATAAGCACACCAGTCAAACTGTTAAATACGGATTGTACGCGTGCTTGAAAATTGATATCTGTTGCTCGTTGTGCTTCTGTTACGATGAGTGGCCATATTGACAATCCCATACCAATGAAAAAATACAGCCATTCTGCGATGAGAATAGAACGATTTACGCCAAAAAAAGAGAAAAATAATGCTAACGATAAACACATCAATGCTACACTTCGCATTAAACCCCATTGATCTGCCAACCAAGGAATAAATAATCCGCCAAGTACAACGCCTATCGATAAAGCCGCCTCAATGTGGCCGAATTGGGTAACGGTGGTATGGAGTAAGTTTTTTGCGAAAGGAACCAATAAAATAGGGGTGGTCATAAAACCCACTAAAATAATCAATTGGATACCATAAATAATCAACAATTGCGTATTGTTACGCAGATAATAAAACCCTTGTATCAGATCTTTTAGTAAATCACGTGCTTTGGTAAAAGGTACCGATCGCATCGATTGACTTGACCGAACTCGCATCATGGCAACTGCGCAGAATACAAATAATATTCCATTCAGTAAAATAGTTACCGGTGCAGAAAAAAAGGCAATCAAAATACCGGCACTACCCATGCCGATGATGTTGCCCAGTTCGTATGCCATGTCGATCGTTGCATTGGCGTACAGCAGATCGGCAGGTATCACTATTTCGCGGATGAGTGCCATAGACGCTGGAAAATAAATGCTAAAACAAAGGCCGAGCAACACCATCAAAAAATTGATGCTGGTTGAGGTTAAGTCGTGTTGAAACCACCAACCAAATCCCAGTAATACTCCTGCGCGCACAACATGCGCACCCACGATGAGCCATTTGCGGGAATAGCGATCGGCAATTACCCCTAACCAGGGACCTAATACGACATTGGGTACCCAAAAACACAACATCAATAGGGCTACTGCGGCAACCGAGTTGTCTACTTGCAAAATGAGCCAACTCAGAGTCACATAGCTTAAACCACCGCCCACCGTAGCTAGAAAACAATTGATGAGATACCAGCGAATGGGCGCGTGTGTTAATAATTGTAAACGTTTACTGAAATAAGACATGGCGCGCACCCTGAAAAACAAAGCGATAGAACAAAAAGTTAAGGAATGAAAATTCGCCTTTTTCCGGACAGTATAGTCTATATTGCTCAGATATGCCGCTTGTCTCGTCGTGCGTTGACAAAAGACGGTAGATCGAGTAGCTTGATTCTTAAGGGAGAGCTGCATGCACGATAAGGATATCGAGTTGAGTTCTGTCATCGAAAGATCTTTTGAAGCGCAAACGCTGGAAAGCGCGCTAGAATATTGGCCTTGCCCTACCGTGATCGGCTTTTCCCAGTTTGATTTTCATCACCTTTTTCTTTTTCATTGGGTATTGGATGGTTGCTGTCATGAAACGATTGTCACTTAAATTCGTGGTGCGGTGCAGCAGGTTATGGCTAGGCCTCGGATTATTGGGTATCCCTCTGGGGGGGTGGTCAACCCACACGCCCATTCATCCTATCCATGTCCATGCTATTCATGCTAAAGTTTCTGGCAGTATCAAACCCCCTGTGAGAGCCAAGTCCCCGACAAGTTTGTCCCAAGGCATTCGCGACGTATTACAGAGTGTAAAATCTAATCCACATATTGGTATCATGATCCGCAGTGCACAAACGAATGAAGTGATCTTCAGCCAGCAAGCTTCTCATTTATTCACTCCTGCGAGCGTTTTAAAATTATTTACGGCTGTTGCAGCATTACAATATCTCGGCCCGCATTTTCGTTTTTCAACGCAATTGTTATCCGATGGACATATTCACCATGAAGTGTTGACAGGAAATTTGGTCATTCGCTTCAGCGGTGATCCAGCACTCACTCACCACCACATCGACGAATTGATTGGGCAATTGGCTGCGTTGGGTGTGCGGCGCATCCTGGGTTCCGTTGATATCGATAACAGTGTTTATGGCTCTGTACCTTATCCTCCCGGATGGATCTGGGATGATTTGAGCTACAGTTATGCTGCTCCTTTAAGTGCGATTGTTCTTGACAGCAATAAATTTTCAATCCATTTAATACCGGCTTCTATCGCAGGTCAACACCCACAACTTTCTTCTTCTGTGGCGCCTGGTATTGTGCAATGGATCAATCAAGCGGTTACCACGGCAACTTATCAAAAGAAATGTCCTCTCACCATTTATAGCGATGCCCACAATCATTATCGTCTTTCAGGTTGTTTGAATAAAAACTTAGGCCCACAACACCGTACACTGGCGTTGCGCAATCCGATGCCTTATGCCAAATGGGTCATTCGCACAGCACTGCAGAATAACCACATTGCTTATCAAGGACCTATTCGTATTCGTGCATCTCATTCGCATGCCACTGTGCTTGCTACACACGAATCAGTTCCATTAGCAAAAATGTTAAAAAGGATGTTGAAAAAATCAGATAATCTTATCGCCAACTCATTATTTAAAAAATTGGGAGCGAGTTATTATCAGCAGTCGGGTACTTGGAAAAACGGTGCTGATGCGTTAAAAGAAATATTAAAACCAACCCGTATTGCATTTAAAGAGAATCTCATTGACGATGGCGCTGGATTGTCTCATTACAATCTCATCACGCCGGATCAACTCACGCAACTATTGTATTATGCTTATCATCAGCCCGCCATTCGCGCTGTGCTGATGGAAACACTGCCTATCGCCGGTAAGGACGGTACCTTGGTTGGACGGATGCGACTCATTAATCATGGAGAGGAGGTACGTGCTAAAACAGGTTCAATGTCAGGCGTATCTACTCTAGCGGGTTATATTTATACTCGCCGTCATGGTGTGTTGATTTTTGCCATCATGATTAATCAGTTTGTTGGAAAGAATCGTCCTTTCACTCACCTGGAAGATCGGGTATGCCAATGGGTAGCGCATTATTGAAAATCGCTGTGCGTTGTGAGCTATTTCTTAACATCACGTAAGCTTTTCTCCAGCAGAACTGCCAATGACTGTGATTGTGGCAGCGTGGTTTGATATTCAATTGCATGAAAATTCACAACTTTTTAAATTCGAGGATGGTTTTTACCCATTTTATTTTCTTTTTTTAACGATAATACGCTTGCTCTGTTGAAAAGACCTGCTAAATTACCCCTTAGAAAGGATTGCGTTAGGATTTGCTCCTGGATTGAGATGGCAACAACATGGAGTTGTTGCAAGGAAGGATTGTCTCACGGAGTGAGCAAGGTCTAGGGATAGAACTTTTTGGTAGGGATCACCAGCCTTGGGGCGGTTGTCATGACCGCCCCTTTTTTTTGTTTATTCCGCAGGGGGTGGGCGGATGCCCGCTTTGGGTTTCGGTTTGATCGTAGTTTGAGTTTCAGGGGGCAATATTTGGCGATGGCGTAATAAATCAGCAACGTGTTGTTCCATGGTATGCATACCCAAGGATTGGTGAGTTTGAATGATGGAGTAAATTTGCGGCACCTTGTGTTCGCGAATCAAATTGCGAATGGCGGGGATACAAATCATAATTTCATGCGCTGCTAATCGTCCTCCTTTAGGCCTTTTCAGCAAACTTTGTGCAACGACGGCCTGCAGAGATTCCGCCATCATCACACGGATCATTTCTTTTTCTCCTGCCGGAAAAGCGTCGATGATGCGATCGACGGATTTTGCTGCCGAATTGGTATGCATCGTAGTCAGTACCAAGTGCCCTGTTTCAGCTGCAGTTAATGCCAGTTGAATGGTTTCTAAGTCGCGCATTTCTCCTAAGAGAATGATGTCTGGATCTTCTCGTAAAGCTGCGCGCAAGGCATTGCTGAAACTTTGCGTTTCAGTACCGAGCTCTCGTTGTTGAATGAGGCAATTTCCACTTTCATAAATAAATTCGATGGGATCTTCGATGGTGATAATGTGTTTGCGTTTGTTGGATTCTTTGTTGACATAATTAATCATGGTGGCCAACGTTGTACTTTTCCCTGATCCGGTAGGGCCTGTAATGATGACCAAACCGTTAGGAAAATTGCACAAATCTTTAAAAATTTCCGGCAGTTCTAATTTTTCAAACGTGGGTAGCGCCAAAGGAATCACACGAAAAGCACCTGCCGCGCCTTTGTGTTGCACAAATATGTTGACACGAAACCGTGCGACGTTGGGAATCACGTAGCTAAAATCCACCTCCATTTTGTCTTTGAAAATGGCTAATTGTGTTTCACCCAGGATTCCTATCAGTACTTCTTTCAATTCTTTGGCAGGCATTTTGGGGTGATCCAGACGCTTTAAATCACCATCGATGCGCACAATGGGTGCTTCATCGGGAGAGAGGTGAAGATCTGAAGCATTTAATTCAACGGCCTTGGTGAGTAAACTATTGATATCGATCATGTTGGGTATCCTTTCGTTTAGTGTCCTATGTTGGCATAATGTACGTAAATAGTCGCAGCATTGCTTGTTTTAATAGGTTGACCTGTTTTATCCAACAGGGTGGCTTGTATGGCATGCGTGCCTCGAGGGAGGTTTTGTAAAGTCAGCCCCGTTTGTGCTTGGGGGTCACCGTAGGGTTCCCCATCCACTAGCAATTGAATTTTATCTCCCGTTCGCAAAGCGGGGTCTACCGTGAGTACCACCGGGATAGTCCGCTGATTTTGAAACGTTTGTTGCTCTTCAGGGGCCGTCAATGCAAACGTGGTGTAGGTGGATTCTGTGTTGGCATCAGTCTTTGCTTCTGCTTCTGCTTCCGTGGGTTCGGATTTTGTTTCTGCCTCCTCCGCTTCCATTTCAGTCGGTTCTGATGAGGGGGTCTCTGCAGTCACTTCTTCTGGTTTTTTGGATTCAATCGTGGGTTCTATGAGCACCGGTTTCACTTTGGTTTTGGTGGGGGCATGGATAATGGTAGGAAGTGGCAGTTGAACTTTTTTGGCGCCTGCTGAGGGCGTATCGGAATAATAGGCATTGCCTTCAGCATCTTTGCGCTCATAAACATCAGCCTGTGTCACTGTGGGGGCTAATAGTAGCAGTAACACGAATATCACATAGGGGATCATATTTTCTCTCATAATGATTGACTGATGGATCCAGAAATAAACGGGTCTGTTCTACCTACTATACTTTCAAGAGTGATGCTTCGTGCTGTATTGGTTTGATCTGTCCATGTGACAGACACTCGTATCGTTTTTCGAGGAGGGGTATCTACTTCGGTTACTGTCCATGTGGTTGTATAAAGAATCCCTCGTTTTAATGTGCTGGCACTACCGCTGACAATGTCGGCATAGGCAGTAGCGCCGGGGGTTGTGTTAATCACGCTGAAATGCCGCAGTTCATTGAGTTTATCTTCTGCTAGCGTTTTGGCGGTGAGTTGCTGATTAATCATGGTGGTGTTGCGAGAGAGATCAGCCTGAAACCGCACTAACACAACGAAACCGGCTACTAAAATGAGTAGGGCAATTAATACTTCGATCAGACTCAGTCCCTTGGCCTGCATGCTTTTCAACCTTTCCAGCTTCCAGGTATTTTACCGTAAGAGCCCCCTGCACTTAATGCATCTTGTAACATGGTGGAATTATAGATGATAGAAGCATTGCCATTGATATCCAGTTGCCCATCGACAACCACAGCTCCTTCTACCATCGGGGTGCCGCTAGCGCCGATGCTGACGTTTCCGCCGCTGTACAATAATCCATTGATTAGGGTACCGCCCACCATTTGTACATCCCCTGTCGCAATGACGTTACCATAAACCGTAATATTACCCATCATGGTTAATGGTCCGTTGATGATGAGATTGACTGGGTTTTCTGCAGAACCAATAGTCACTCCCCCTGAGAGCGAAGCGGTACCAGCAGTTTGGGTAATCCAGATGGTAACATTTTCAAGGCCTGCTAATTCTCCTGCGTAATCATGATTAACTCCATAAGAAAAATTTTCGGTCGCTAAATATTGCATGCTGGCGATGCTTCTACCGAGTGTGGCCATTTCAAATGCACTCGGGGTCATGGCACTCAACGTGGGATCGTTTTCTACCACATCGGGCCCCATACCAGCACCGTTGGATCCCGTTCCCCCGGACAGAATAGTTTGAGATGTACCAGAAAAAGTTACTGTGCTGCCCGAAGTGATCGTACTGTCATTTTCTAAATTGGTTATCGAAGCATTTCCATCCAATATGACAGGACCACGGGTAGTCGCGGGTCTGACTTGAACTACTGTCACTGCCGTATTGAGTTTTATTTTCTGCATAATAGTCCTCGTAGCTGTGCCATCTGCGCTGGTTCCTGTGGAGTCCAATCGCATCAGCGTGCCATTTTCATCGAGATACTGATATTGTACTTGATAAGAACTACCATCTGATAATGACGCACCCAATACCATCCAATTAGTCACTGCTGTCGGGTCGTCATTCAAATAAGTAATAGCATATTCCATACCTGCTTGTGCTGCTTCAAAGGCTTGTTGTGTTTTAAATAAATTAGCCGTAATGGTTTGGTGTTGGATGACGGTGCGAGCGGTAAAAATTGACATAATGGTTAATACTAATAACAATATCAACGTCGTGCTCAGCAGCGCAAAACCACGCTGATTTTGTAACTCCCCAGGTGTCATCCCGAGCGCAGCAAGGGATCTCATTGATCTAAAGAAGTGTTTCATACAGATCTTCCCGCTGCGGATTCATCTGATTAATTAAAGCATCTTTCTTTTTCATCATGAGGAATATTTATCATTGTATAATTTAATCCGCTTGGTTAACGATTCACTCACCGAAGCATCTTTTGTCAATTCACCTGTGAGAGTAATGGTCAGAGCTCTGACTGTCAGTGTTTCTATCCCGGGTCCTGTCCCGTCTAAGTCAATCGTACTGCTGGTGAGGCTGGCATTAAACTGGGTGATTCTCACCAGCTTGGAATCGGCGAGGTTGATCCAAGTCGTCGTATCCGCAGCGCAATCGAATGGCGCCGTTGAAGGGCGATACTGAATCGCATTATCGCGCAGGCGATAACCAAAGTGTTCGTCTTCGTCTTGGGCGGAGATTTCAGGCAATATATAGTCTTCTCCCAAATCATAAGTGAACAAAATGCAATCGCCCGCCGCATTAACGACAATATCTGAACTTCCAGTAACCATAAAGGGATTGTCGCTGCTGGTTTCTGCTCCTCCCCAGAATCCTGCACGTTGCACATCGGTCGTGATTTTATTTAACACCATTTGTAATTCTTGATTGAGGCGACTGGCTTCGATGGTTTTACGACTGTGCAAGAGAGCGGTTGAAAACAAGGCAATAGTTCCACCCAAAACGACTACACCGATCACGATAGAAACCAGCAATTCAATCAGCGTTAAACCCAATTGTGAGCGATATTGAGTTAACACGAGCCGTATCCGCCCACGGTATCTGAACAAATATGCACCAAACCTTGTTTGATTACAGTGACCACGATGCTTCGACCACTACTGCCTGTGAAGGTGATGGTCCCTGAGAATGTAGCATCTCCACGATCGGGCTGAAAGACCACTTCAAAGCTTTGCCCTGTCACCCCTGAGAAAGTGGTGCTGAGAGTAGTTCCTGGGTAGATGGTGGCACTTTCTTGACCTAAATCACAATTGGCTGGTGAGTTACAATCGCAAAAATAGACAGTAGTCACGCCGTAACACCAATTGCTGCCTGGTATTATTTGCATCACGATGCTTATGTTGCGCTTGAGGGCTTCAGAGCGAGCTAAATTCAGCAGAACGCGTGCTCCTTCAGCCGCTCCTTTTAAGCGCTGTGTTTCAACATAATGCAGATAAGTAGGTACAGCAGCAGCGACTAAAATAGCGACAATCAGAATAGCTATCGTCGCTTCTGCGACTGTGATTCCGCGAAATTTGAGTAGGTTGCGCACGGGTCAATCCTTTGAGCACAATATTTAGCCAATTACTCGCCATTCAGCTTCGTTGATGACTGTAATTATACTATAATATGCTTTGATTACCTATCGGGTTAATAAGGAGATTTATGCTCACCGCCTTAGGTAAAACAACTACTTTCTTGGAGCAGGTCAGGCAATGGATTATTTCAAAACCTGCTCATTTAGGTTTGGATATCGATAACGTCGCTATTGTGTTGCTCGAATTACGAGAGCAAGCGGGCCAT
>Ga0155588_1048_pt3 | contig 19752 bp, 14 predicted proteins | sample RifCSPhighO2_12_FD_107245 | JGI IMG/M metagenome (GOLD analysis project Ga0155588, IMG submission 107245) | Gammaproteobacteria bacterium RIFCSPHIGHO2_12_FULL_41_15
AAAAAATTGCCGTTTTCAGAAGACGTATTGTTAGATGGCTTAACTGTAAAGTCTTCCCATGCTGATGAGCTTGCATTTATTACCGACAAGGAATTCTAATACAATGGCAAGAAGATATATTCCAGAAAGAAACCATATTGTATGGATCGATCTAGAACCAAAAAAGGGAAGAGAGGTCGGTAAATATAGGCCAAGCATAATACTATCTTCGAAAGAGTATAACAAAAAGACGGGGATTATTATCTGTTGCCCAATCAGCACAAGTATCCGTGGACATATGACTGAGGTTCCAGTCAATAATTTAGACAAACCCTCTGTTGTCGCAGCTAGCATCGTACAGACATTGTCGTGGCGAGATAGAAAGATAAAATATATCGTTGATGCTGAATCAAATGTCTTTGAAGATACGTTAATGCGTTTGCTACCACTGATGGGCGCCGATAGGATTTTATAAGTCGATAGGTGGCTGGGTTGAATACAGGACTGCCCTATTAAAAGCGTTTAATAGGACGCCCCTGATGTTGAATAGCAACGTTGTAAACGCTTATAAATTTTTTTTTCGATAATACAGATTAAATTGGCTGCAGCGTAACGCTACTCATTTCAAAACAAAACCGCTATACTGCGCGCGGCTACCGCTTCAACACTCGTAAGGAATGCACATGTCACATCGTCATATTCACTGCCAAAAACTCAACAAAGAAGCCGAAGGTTTAAAACATCCCCCCATTCCTGGCGCATTAGGCGAACGCATTTTTCAACACATTAGCGCAGAAGCCTGGAAATTATGGCTTGAACATCAAACGATGCTCATCAATGAATATCGATTGAATTTATTGGAGCCCAGCTCAAAAGAATTATTAATGACAGAAATGGAAAAATTTTTATTTGGCGAGGGCAGTGACAAGCCTGAAGGGTTTATTGAGGTGTAATGGATCTTCATCGTGAGTTGCTCCGCCTGGCAAAAGCGTAGTGGCTGATCGCGCGCGGTTAAGACACTTCAACAGGCCGCAGCACCTTCACCGCCTTATCCAACACACCATTAACGAACTTATACCCTTCAATCGTGCCAAAACTTTTAGTCAACTCCAAGGCCTCATTAATCACAACCTTATAAGGGATTTCAGGATGATGCATTAATTCATAAGTCGCCAAACGCAAGACGGATAGCTCAACCGGTGTCAATTCTTCTTTAGGAATATCTAAATAAGGCGAAAATTTTTCATCAACGTCACCGACATTCAAAATCACACCCTTCACTAGATCGATAAAATAATCTATCTCCACCGACGCTGTATTTTGCTCATCTAAGAACTCCCCCACCAACTCTTCAGCCGGCAATTGTGTCATATGCCAGGAATACAAAGCCTGAATGGCTAAACTACGTGTAGCACGACGGGATTTTCGAACAGGTTTTTTGTCTGACATATTGCACTCGTTAACTCACTAAGAGTCGGCATCATACCTTGTCTTCTAACGTCTGTCTCGTTTCAGACTCGACTTCTTTTGCCTCTAACTTCATGCGTTCAATTTCTTGATAAAACTCTCCTACATCTTGAAAACTACGGTAAACAGAGGCAAAACGCACATAAGCCACCTCATCAACTCGACGTAGTTCGATCATCACCAACGCACCGACTTTTTCTGAGGAAATCTCTTGATCACCTGTGGCACGCAAATTTCTTAAAATTCTGGACACCATGGCATCGACTTGCTCACTACTGACAGGGCGTTTTTCAACCGCTTTAAATAACCCTCGCTTTAATTTTTCAGGATCAAAAGCCGTGCGGCTACCATCTCGTTTAATCACTCGCGGCAAAACCAATTCCGCTGTTTCAAAAGAAGTAAAGCGCTCACGACAGTGAATACACTCTCTGCGTCGCCTAACCCTAGCACCTTCATCTACCAACCTTGAATCAATGACTTTTGTATCATCAGTATTACAATATGGACAATACATCCTAAAACTCCCTGTTAAAACGTTTGGATAATATACTGCGCGCGATCACAAATTTGGGTTCTTCAGGAATATCCATGGCTTTCAACCTTGCCGTCATTGCGAGCAAAGCAATCTATACAGGATTTCCCCTAGATTGCTTTGCTCGCAATGACGGGATATCACTTCTAGAAAATCACGATTCCCAAAGAACCAAAAAAAATATACATAAAGACTTCAGAGACACCAACGAATTGAGGCACGTTCTTAAAAGCGTGAGAATAAGAAGTTAGGGTTACCCGCCTAACCTTCTGACACTTTACGACGACTCATTTCATACACTGGAAAATGTTTACATAACGCAATGACTTCGGCTTTAATTTCTCGTACGACCGCTGTATTACCCATTGTTGATAAAAGACGAACAATCCAGTCTGCCACCTGACGCATTTGCGCTTCTTTAAAACCACGTGTTGTTACAGCAGGTGTACCCAATCGCAACCCGCTGGTCACAAAAGGTGAGCGCGGATCGTTAGGCACAGCATTTTTATTCACCGTAATATTTGCGCACCCCAACACATCCTCAGCTTCTTTGCCTGTCATTGATTGATCAGTTAAATCCAGTAAAAATAGATGATTTTCTGTGCCACCCGATACCACCCGCAAACCAGCCGCTTGCAAACACTTCGCTAAATACTTTGCATTCTTCACAACTTGCTCTTGATAAAGCTTAAACTCTGGCTGTAACGCTTCCAAAAAGCACACTGCTTTAGCCGCGGTGATATGACATAAAGGTCCACCTTGAGAACCTGGGAAAATCGCTGACTGCAATTTTTTTTCAATCTCCACATTGGCTTTCGCCAAAATCAAACCACTGCGAGGACCGCGTAAGGTTTTATGCGTTGTAGAGGTTGTGACATCCGCAATATTAACGGGTGAAGGATAGACACCGGCGGCAACCAAACCCGCTACATGTGCCATATCAGCCAGTAAATAAGCCCCCACTTTATCGGCGATATCTTTAAAACGCTGCCAATTGATCACGCCAGAAAACGCAGAAAAACCACAGACAATCATTTTGGGTCGATGTTCCAGTGCCAATTTTTCAACTTGCGCATAATCTATATCACCCGTTTCATAATTCAAACCATACTGAATGGCGTGATAGGACTTGCCGGAAAAACTGACTTTCGAACCATGCGTCAGATGCCCACCGTCTGCCAAACTCATACCCAACACCGTATCACCCGGATTTAATAGGGCCAAATAGACTGCAGCATTGGCTTGCGAACCTGAATGTGGTTGCACATTGGCATAATCCGCCTGAAATAAAAGCTTAGCGCGATCAATCGCTAATTGCTCCGCCTGATCAACAAATTCACAACCACCATAATAACGTTTACCCGGATAACCTTCGGCATATTTATTAGTGAGCACTGAACCTTGCATGGCTAATATTCGTGGGCTTGTATAATTTTCTGAGGCAATCAGCTCAATGTGTTGTTCTTGTCGTTTTTCTTCACTCGTGATGGCTTGCCATAATTCAGGATCGAATTCAGCGACAGTGCGATTATCCCAACTCATTGATTAGTCCTCAGTTTGATTTGGGATTCAGTGTAGCGGCCCCGTTCGTTGACCGCAAGAATATTTCGATGTCATGCGCTGAAGATAGAACAGTAAACAGATGAAGTTGGAAATTATTTTGATTTAAACCACTTTGATTTTTTTCACCACTTCACGAAAGTATGGTTTACCTGCCCACACATCTGGATCCCCTATGATAAAAAAATTTTTTTTAGCGCGAGTAATTGCAACGTTTAATATATTTGGTTTGCTTGACGCCCAAACTGCGCCGCCTTTGTTGTCAGGGCAGCATCCTAACACCAAAATAACAATGTCATTCTCCTTGCCTTGAAAAGCATGTATGGTGCCTAAATGATTAAACAGTTCCTGTTCTGTTAATTGTTGTTTTAAGCGCTTTTTAACCGCTTTAAAGGGTGTGATGACATAGACAGAAGATAAATCATGTTTGGCTCTTACAATTTGAGCAATTAATTTTTGAGTATCATTACCTAGCTCAATTTTGTATTGATTCTCTATACACACGCCTTTCGAACTTAACCAATAATTTTCTTGTCCGTCGTTAAGCGGTTTGCTAATGATTGCCTGAGCATCACTGCCATGAATCATCCGGTTATTATAGGCTAAAGCGTTTGACAAGCTGAACATAGGCTCTACGCAACGTCGATGAACCCATAATGGTATACCTATCCATGTTTCCTTATTCATGACATTCAGCTTACAACCATATCCGTTGCCCCGATCCGCAATTTGTTGTAGTGAATGTAATAGAGGATTCCAGTCATCGGCTATTTCACCCAGCTTATTCATACATAGTTTATTAATAATGTTGGGAGGCACCGTCATAACCGGCTCGATTTGCAATGGATCTCCAACCACCACAACTCGCCGAGCTCGCAGTATACCTCCAACACCCGCTTGAGGGATTGCCTGACCCGCTTCATCGATCATCAACCAACCTATCGTATTTTGCCTGACCTGTTTGAACATACGCCCCATAGAAGCAAACGTTGTTGAAATAACTGGCACAATCATGAAAAGACATTGCCATAGATGTTCACGGTTTGATATATCATTGGATCGTCTCAGCAAATGCGAAAGTTCTCGTATACGCTTTCTAAATATTTCTTTATGAGACACCTCCTTTAACCATGCTTGATGTAAATTTAAAGCGGAGATAAAAAGTTTGCTGCGTAATTCATTAATCTTGGGGCATTGCCAAAACGCGTTACGCTGTAAATCTGCCTCTCTAATATCCGCATTGCTGTCAGGCAAATGAATATCGGGATAGTTCGCTAACAATCTGGCAATCATATTTAAATCAGTTTCTATATTATCTAAAATTAATCGTTGTTGATTTAATGCTTGGAGCCTCGATTCAATTTCTGTCAGTTTGTGACGATATTGCCGGTAGCGGCGCGGCATGAATAAGCGCGTTAATAAACTAGGTTTTTGGGCCAGACACACTTGGCAGAGTTGTTGTTCATTGGTTAGGTTTCTGCTAATTTTTTTATTTTCCATGCTTACTTTTTTTAATGGAACAGAAACTTCATGATGCTTAACCACATAGGTAATAGCCTCATCCATAATCTGTGTTAAATGTCGATATTTACGGTGATTAGATAGTTGTTGCAACAAGGTCAGAATTTTATTAAACCTCTCAATATGAATAGCCACCTCTTTTAACTGCGCGTTAAATTGATTTTTTGCCTCGGAAAAAGAGGTGACTTGTATGAGCTTTCTCCATCTCCAAAAATTGAGAAAATCAAATTCGAAGTTTCTATTTTTTTCTTTTTCGCTATCTGGTTCAAAATGTTTTTCGAAGAAAAATCTGTTGATAAATTCTTCACAGTTGGATTTTCTACCCAGGGTTGCCGAGATTGCTCCCCAACATTGCTGATCCCCTTCTAATGGCTCATATAGGCTGTCTTTGCTATCAAGCCTACATTTTTTGGCGGCTAGTTGGTTGGCGACACTTTTTAAATAATCAATTTGTCGAAATTCACTACCGAGCGCTTTAATTTGAGGAAGCTCTTTTGAAATGTTTTGTACGGCAGCATTATTCGAGGAAGCGACAACCATTTCAAAACCACATAAACACTCTTTTGGAAAACCGTTTGAGTCTAGCGTATCGCCTGAATTTTCAAATGAAGCTAAAATTTTTGCTCTTTCAGTAATATTATGAGCAATCAAGTCACGAAGCAGTGTTGTTTTCCCCGTCCCTGGCGGCCCATTCACTGACAGTATGCCGCCATTTTTTAGCTCTAAATTTGCAGTATTAATTGCAAATTGCTGCATTAACGCCATATTGTGTTTTAAGCTTGAGGGCCATCGTCCCGTAGGCATTAAGTTTGGCTGAAGATTTTTATTAATCAGCTTCAAACCTTCCTGTGTGTAAAGGTCTGGTTTTTTATCTGGTTGCGTATTGAGATACTGCGCAAGGGCTGTGTTGATTTCACTATGACTCACTGTATTGATAGCCCACTCAATGTCTTCAATAAAAAAACTATTTAAGATGGGCAATATTGACTCTGATGCACTGATATCCTCTTTAATAGTTTCGCGGCTCTTATTTTCAGCTTTATTTTCAGCTTTATTTTCAGCTTTATTTTCAGCTTTATTTTTAGATATATTACTTTGCGCTTCTTGAGTCTGAGCTTCAATTTTTTTTGATTTTAAGTGATTATCTTCAATTTTCGCTTGTTTATTGATTGGGTAGCAGCTTAATTGAAAAGCAAATGCTTTGTCAGGATTATTGAGAGTGTCGGCAGGGAAAAAGCCTGCCCATGCATACAAAGTATCAATCAGTACGATGAGTGCATTCGCACATAAAGTTGGAGCCTCTTGATTGCCCGGATATTTACTCAAATTGATCCTGATACGATTAAGTGCTTCAGTGAGCAACTTGCACGCGTCTTGAAATTCTTTATAAGTCAGCTTATCTAAGGAGTGATTTTTTAAATGACCCAGCGCCCAGGGCAGTGTGCTGACCGACAAGTCGTCAAAGTTGGGAGTACCATAATTATCTAAAACTAGTTTAGCGAAACAAGTTTGGCCTTCATCATCCAATCGCTCTTCAATTTCGGCAATCGATATATCGTTATTTGTGGCATTATCATCTAGGTATAATTCACTGAATTGAGTGACTTCATTTTTGTCAAATAGGCCGAGGTAAAGCACGTACTGGCATTTTTGCGAGAGTGGAATTTTTAATTGTGACTTTGCATTATTACTCAACCAAGGTAAAAGTTCGTTTTTAAGCCGTCTTAATTCGCCGTGAGTAATTTTAATGTCTGTTTTCGTTTCACATAAATCATAAGGTTGAAAAAACTCAATCGTGTGCCAGCTTTTTAAAATATCTATTTTCTGTTGTTTCGTGGTCATTTAAAACGGCTCTACTTTACAAAACATTAGGTATGAAACGGGTTAGGGCCTGCGCATAAATAACTCGTGCGAGTTGCGCCCAGTATGGTACCAGATTCAAACGTACCGGAAGAAGAAAAATCGCAGTATAGCAATCACTCCACACATCCGTTAGAATCACCCCATTTTTCAACTGGACTTCTTAATGATGAAAAATCTCTATATTAAAACCCACGGCTGCCAAATGAATGAATACGATTCTGGCAAAATGGCAGATGTATTACGCGTTTCTCATGGACTACAGCTAGTTGAAAGCTATCAAAATGCTGATGTTATTCTCATCAATACTTGCTCCATACGAGAAAAAGCGGAAGAAAAGATGTTTTCTGAATTAGGTCGTTACCGCAAGATTAAAGCAAAACGCCCCGAAGTCGTGATTGGCGTTGGTGGCTGTGTGGCGAGTCAAGAAGGAGCCGCCATCAGTCAGCGCGCACCCTATATCGATATCATCTTTGGCCCACAAACATTGCATCGCCTACCTGATCTGTTGAATGCTGTGTTAAAGGAACGTAAAACAGCTATCGATATTAGCTTCCCTGAAATTGAAAAATTCGATCACCTACCCAAAGCTAAGATGGATGGCCCAACCGCCTTTGTCTCTATTATGGAAGGTTGCAGCAAATATTGTAGCTATTGTGTCGTACCTTATACCCGTGGCGAAGAAATCAGTCGTCCCTTTGATGATGTCATTGCAGAAGTCGCCGGACTGGCTGAGCAAGGTGTTAAAGAAATCAATTTACTCGGTCAAAATGTGAATGATTATCGTGGCCTGATGCATGATGGCAATATTGCTGACTTGGCATTACTGATTCATTTTATTGCTGCGATGGATGAAATCGAACGCATTCGTTTTACAACGTCACATCCCATCGCTTTTTCAGATAATTTAATTCAAGCTTATGCCGAAGAACCTAAACTGGCCAATCATCTACATTTACCGATTCAAAGTGGATCTGACCGCATTTTGGCTGCCATGAAACGTGGTTATACGACACTCGAATATAAATCTAAAATTCGAAAGTTGCGTAAAGTGCGCCCTGACATCCATTTATCTTCCGATTTTATTGTTGGCTTCCCCGGTGAGACCGATAAAGATTTTGAAGACACCATGAACTTAATTGCCGAGCTCAATTTTGATCATTCTTATAGTTTTATTTACAGCGCCAGACCTGGTACACCTGCTGCGAATTATCCTGATAACGTGAGTCTTGAAACCAAAAAAGAGCGTTTAGTGATTTTAAAAACGCGTTTATTGCAGCAAGAAATGGCTTTTAGTCAGGCACTCATTGGCACACAACAGCGTTTGCTAGTTACGGGTACTTCTAAAAAAGACAAACACGTTTTAGCAGGACGTACAGAGTGTAATCGCGTCGTGAATTTTAAAGGTGATTTGAGTTTGGTGGGGCAGATGATTGATGTGCAGATCACAGAAGCGTTACCGAATTCGTTAAGGGGTGAGGTAGTGCAATGAATGACGTTACAGATTATAGCCTACTCTCAAAAGTCCGCTGCTAAGCTAAGGAACGGTTACGAATTCACTTTTACAACTTCGTAGAAAATTTTTGAGGTTAGTCATTGCGAAGAGATACCGCGCGATCGTGGCAATCTCTGTAAGTTTGATTTTCGACCAAAAATAGCATAAATCAACCTTGATTTCCGACCAAAAATAATTTGAATTCACTTTGATTTTCGACCATACTCTGGAGCCCTAATACGAATAACCCAGATTTTCAATCCAATGCAAAGACTCATAGACAAGCAGCTCGCCGACTGGAAGCAAGATAAGCATCGCAAGCCACTGATTATTAGGGGTGCACGCCAAGTAGGTAAAACATCAACGGTTCGCCATCTAGCACAATCTTTCAAAAGCTATGTAGAAATCAACTTAGAAGAGATGCACGATCTTCATATCCACTTTGAAGGTAACCTGGACCCCGAAATAATAATTCGCAACCTTGGGCTATCTCTACACACTAAAATTATTCCTGGTGAAACCCTGTTATTTATTGATGAGGCACAAGCACTACCTAGATCACTTATTGCGTTAAGATATTTTTATGAAAAAATGCCAGCGCTACATGTGATCGCGGCGGGGTCATTACTAGATTTTGCGATCGATCAAGTAGGCGTCCCGGTAGGACGGGTTTCATTTCTTTACATGCACCCAATGTCTTTGATCGAATTTTTATGGGCCATGGATAAAAAAATATTAGCTGATGGCATATTAAAACAACTGCCGAGTGAACCATTTAACGCTGCAATACATAATATGGCCATGAAATTTGTCGGTGAATATATGGCCGTTGGCGGCATGCCTGAAGCGGTTGCCACTTGGCGAGACACACAAGATTATAAACAGTGCCTCAAAATTCATCACGATATTATCTCGGCCTATGAACAGGATTTTCAAAAATATGCAAAAGAGACTCAAATTAAGCATGTTGAACAAATCTTTAGACAAATGCCACTACAATTAACTAAGCAATTTAAATATACAAACATCCCGGGAAATTATAGAAAACGTGAATTACAACCTGCACTGCGTCTATTAGAAAAAGCTTGCATCATCAAGCCCGTTTATTCAGCTGCTGCGAATGGCCTACCGCTAGGTGGCGAAAGTAATCCCGAACACTTTAAAACCATTATGCTCGATGTTGCTTTAACAGAAGCACTACTTGGCCAAACCAATGAGGAATGGATTCTACATCCAAACGAATCCGCTATAAATAGAGGAAATATTACTGAAGCCTTTGTAGGGCAAGAAATTCTAGCTTATAGCACGCCTCTATTACGTAAAGATTTATATTACTGGCATAAAGATTCTCGCAGTAGTCAGGCCGAAGTCGACTATGTGGTGAATATTAACCATCACATTATTCCAATTGAGGTTAAAGCGAGTAAAGGATCCACTCTAAAAAGCATGCATTCTTTTTTAGAGTCACATCCTCATGCACCGTATGGCATTCGAATATCTGCACATAATTATTCAGTCTATAAAAACATTCATTCGTATCCGCTGTATGCAGTGGCTGCTTTGTTTGCTGACGATTTTTAATGAATTTAAAAAATCGCAATCACTTGCAAAATAATATTGGCAAAAATGCCGGCCATGACATCATCCAGCATCATGCCATAACCTGACTCTATATTTTTATCAAGCCAGCCAATCTGCAACGGTTTCCAAATATCAAAAATTCGAAACAAAATAAATCCAACAATAATATTGAACCAAGTAGGCGGTAATAAAAACAGTGTAACCCAATACCCAAGCACTTCATCTAAAGCCAAACCGGTATGATCCGGCACACCAATTTCTTTACTGACTCGCCCAGACAGTTTTCCAAACAAAAAAAATGCAATCACTATAACCAATAAATACAGCCACCCAGTCAAATATTTTTCCATAACCAGATAAAATGGAATGGCGACCAGAGTTGCATAAGTACCTGGCATACCCGGCAAAGAACCAATACCAAAACAAGACGCAATAAAATACCAGGGATCTTGCCAAATTTTTTCGGGTAACGGTTGTTTGTTTTTTAATTGATCGTACATAATGAGGGTCCTAAAAATGTTGAAAGCCCGCTTGAGTCAAAAAAATTTGCTGATGATTTTCATCCAAACAAATTAATGCATCACCCGCCTCAATTTGACCGACTTGTGTCACTTTTACCTTCGATAATTCAGCGACGATTTTCACCTGATTCACTAAATGCGCAGGCACCGTAAAACATAATTCATATTGATCCCCACCGGTTAAAGCATATTGTTTAGCGTGCTCAAAATTCGCAATCAAAGGATGCAACGGTAATTGATCCGTGTATAGAGTGGCTCCTACCTCGCTTGCTGATAAAACATGCTGCAAATCCTGCGCCAAACCATCCGACAGATCAATACAGGCCGTGGCCATATTTCTTAACGCTAAACCTAACGTCACTCTCGGCTCAGGATAATATAGCGTTTGCCAAAGCGCTGCTGAAATAGGCTGAGATTGCTTAAACGCTTCGACAACATAAGCCGGCGCACCTAATGCCCCTGTTACAAAAATTAAATCACCTATTTGAGCACCGGATCGCGTTAGCGCTTGTTTCGTCGGCACAAGGCCCTGCACAATAGAAGTCATACTCAGAGGGCCTTTAGTCATATCACCCCCCACCAAATCAACTGCGTATCGCTTAGCAAGATCAAACAAGCCTTTAGAAAAAGCAGTTAACCAAGCTTCATCCGCTTTAGGGAGCGTTAATGAAAGTTCAAAAGCAATAGGCAAAGCGCCCATTGCCGCTAAATCACTTAAACTCACCGCTAAAATTTTATGACCGAGCGACTCAGGTGGTGTGCCTGAAAAAAAATGTTGATCTTCCACCATAGTGTCAACACTAATGGCTAACTGGTGATTCGCAGGTATCGACAATAAAGCCGCATCATCTCCTACACTGAGATCAACATATGAGTGCTTTGCTGGTCGCTTGAAATAAGTTTGGATAATATCGAATTCGTGCATAGAGAAAGTCAGTTCGCTGAGTGATTACGTGACCTGAGTGTATACCGCGCGCAGTATATAACAAATTAAAAGGACTCAATAGCCAAAATCCTAGCGTTAGACTATATTACAAACTGTAACAATAAAAGAGTGAGTAATATCATGAAAATCAATAAGGCAGTCATCACATCTCTTATATTAAGTGGCGCAATGCTTGGGATCGGTTCTGGCATAGGGGCTGTTTACCAAGGCGGTGGAGGGAGTGAGTCTTGTCAAACTATTTGTAACGGATTATCAGTGAATCACAAGACAATTTGCCTATATGGTTGCTCTAAGAAGTCTTGTAAAAAGTTCTCAGGCACTAACCATAAAATTTGTCAGCGGGGTTATTACAAGGATAGGTGCTACTTCACAACAAATAAATCTGAGAAGCTACTATGTAAAGTCCTTTAGTATAAGCCTATCTCTCTCTCGCAAAGGTGCGTCCCTTGTACCGGTGATATACTGCGCGGCGTTGGGTAGAACGTAGGCGGTAGTCATCAGTAGCGAGAACGCATCGCTGATGTTTAACACCCACCATGAAAGAACAATATTTACACAGGCAACCCATTGACTCATATGACAGAACCAGGTTTAATGTCGCCTCTTGGTTGGCCAGATAGCTCAGTCGGTAGAGCAGAGGACTGAAAATCCTCGTGTCCGTGGTTCAATTCCACGTCTGGCCACCATACTAATCATGTACTGTCTCCATACTACAATCCGTTCCTTTACAGCCAATAGAAAAAATTTCACCCTGTGCAATTAATCATTTTGCGACTGAAGTCCTGAGAAATGCCACGATCAATCCTCCTCCAGGGTCTAATCTGCGCTATCTCTTTCAGGTGACGTCGAGGAAACCTAAATCCCCGATGAATGCGTCGCAGAAGCAGGAGGTGTAACTATACTGCGCGCGGTCACAAATTTAAGTTTTGATCTTCCATCTTGGAGTCATCTTTAAAGGATTTTGATCGTTTAATAAATTACGCAGCTCACTATCAATTTTATTAACAGCGCCTTCTGAGTCTTGCCGCCATTCATATGACCAAATTCTGAAAATTTTCCATCCAAGTGATGGTTCAATAAAAGCAATATGTTAGTTGTAATGTCGCGAATATTTCGGTTGTTTTCCCTTCACTTCGGATAACTTCAGTATATTCGGTTTTCCCCAAGGTCCGGTCACGCGCACTACCACACGTGCGACACGTCCAATCGTGGGTCCCACTATTTTATTCGCCATCCAAGTCACAAAACCTGCAATCGGACCACCCGCCACCGTCGCAACTAAAGGCAAAGTGGAAGTAAGATACGGGCGAACATCTAACGTTAAATCGAAGGTTTGATAACCAACATCAATACTTCCATTAAGTAACACTTTAGCAATAGGGCCATTTAAATACATATCTGACGTAGAAGCTCGCCCATTCACAATAGAAAAATCACCTTTCATAATATCAAAACTAAATCCTTTTTTAGTCACATCAGAAAAATTCAGCATCAATCTTCGCGGCAATTCTTGCAAACTCAACAAACTTAATAATTTACCCAACCCTAATTCTGACTCTGTTTTTTGACCTAATTCTAAAATACGACCACTTCGAATATTAAGACTGAGTGATCCTCCTAATTTTTTACCTACAAAATTTAATAACGAATCATTCCAATAAAATTTAAAATCAATTTCACCACGCGATTCAGCCAACATGTGCGTCACATCCCAACCCGATAACAAGCTGCCAAAACTACCGCTCGCAATTTTTCCTGTTAACTGCGTATTTTGCACACCATGACTCGATGACCAGTTACCCGCAATGTTCACCGAATAATTTTTATCACCAATTAATAATTTGTCGATAACCATACCTTGACTGTTGGATGTCGTAATTAAATCAACTAAACCATAATCATGATCCCCCCAACGCACGTTATCACAGTGTATTTCAAGGCCCGGAATACTTTGCGGCAAAATAGTTGAGACATTCAAGCTGCCATCCGTACGCGGCAAAGTAGTACCTGGCGCCGACTTGGGCCAATAAAAACGCGACAATTTTGCCGTGATCTTATATTTGCTTAAATCTTTAGGAATACGAATGCCACCTGTCACATTAGGACTGTCGACATTCAGCGTATAACCATATTCACTCAGCTGTAATCTCAAATCCATATTGGATAAACGAAAATCATTATAAATAATTTTATCGATATTCAAGTGCACTAAACGCAATTTCAATGGCGGTTCTTTTGTGGCAGTTACCTGTGGTGATGACAACTGCTTTAATAAATCAGCCCATTGATTCCAGTCAAATTCTGCCAATTGCCCAGTGATCAATAACCCCGGTAATTTTTGTTGTGCAGCACTACCTTTACCTAAATGAATTTCACCACTGGTTAAATGCAATCCTTCTTTTTCTTTTTGCGCCATGAATGCTGCAGTCAATTGCTGACCATAACGTATAAAAATTTCAAGTGGTGCATTTTGAGTAGGCATATCAAAATGGATATTGGTTGGCATCGCCACATCAGCCTGCTTTGCCAATGGATAGGGTAAATCCAAACGCATGCCACGAAAATCTGACAATAAGGTTAGTTCCGTTGGTTGCGTTTCATCACTGGGAATTCTCAGATTAGCTTCAACCGTTGACTGTCCGCTCAGATGCTTGTATTCAGGTATTTTAAATTGCTGTTGTATATCCGCTGCATCCACCTTACCCTGCAAATTAACATTTAAAAAAGACGTTTTTTCACCAGGCTTGTAAGTTGAAATAGTCGCAGTCACTGGTGCCGAAAACATCGTGCCCGTCAGTTTATCCGCAGACACTGCATTCTCTGTAAACTTCACGGGTCCCTGAATTTTCTGCATACTCAAGTGCCAAGCCGGTATTTGCAAATCTACGCCATTTGCATTGAGTTGCCCCGTCACTTTTAACGGCAAAAGCAACGCCTTGTCGATAGGTAGCGTCAGCGAGATCGCCAACTCTGCAGGACCTTTTAATTGTAATATTTTCAACTGCTGCGCAAACTTCAAAGGCGTTTGTTGCAGAAAATTTAAGCCTTGATTCATGTCCGTAGCAGATTGACCACTCACGGTTAATACAGCTTGTTTCATATTGGGAATGCTGGCTTGTATATTAGTTAATGGGTTGCCGAGTGCTTGAGCGGTATGAATGATCACTTGCAGGCTATCATCGTCAAACTCTGTATAACCCAATATATTAGAGATATCTGGCCAACCCTCATGGTAATGCATCGTTAAATTTTCAACGTCAAAACCAACCTGAAATTGTCCTTCATGATGTTGGTAAGGAAAAGATTGAGCCGGCCCACGCAGTACCATCACACCCTGCTTGGCAATCCCTTTTGGAAAACCATGAGCCACCCAGTTCACGACCTTTGGTTTTAATTTACGATCAGGCAAATAGGCGCCTATGTATTGACTATCTTTAAAATTAAAACCCGCCAACATATCAAAATAAGGCTCACTACCCGGTGAATACCACATTCTAAATTGACCCAATATATTGGCTCGTTGATCAAATAAATGAAAATGATCACCACTCACTTGCCAACCATGATTTTCTTTTTGCCAATGAATAATCGCTTGCAAGTGATCATAACCAACCGCATGACTAAAAGCGTTTGGCACAGTCACAGAACCTTTTTCACTCACCAGTTTCATTTCACCCGCTGTCGGCGTCACATCGACATGACCATTTAAGTGAGTGACAGAAGGATAGTCTGCTGTTGGTAGCACGGATAAATCAACAAAATCGGTGCTGACTTTATAATCCGCGGATTTGTTGGCGACCCATTGCCGACTCAAAGTTAAATTATACAAAGTCGCTTTAGGTGATAATTTTTTATAAAGCGCTAAATCATTAGCTGGCCAAACGGTCAGCGCTTGCGAAAAATCGGCTAATAAACTGACTGGCATATAAGCAATTTTTAAAGCAACCGTGGCATTAGGTTGATAGGTATATTGCACTTCATAGGCATTAGCAGGCCAATCCATATTATTAAGACGCGTGTGCATTTGATTTGCAATTAACTGCCAACCATGACTCACTTTATGCCATAACACATTGCCTGATAATTGGGTTGCACTGATAGTTTTATCCGACTTAATCCAATGCACCTTCAAATGATTTGTATTCAAGCGTGTTTGGATTTTACTCAATTCACCTGCCGTCCAAGTCGCCCACAATTGACCACTACAATCACCCGACTGTATTTGTATATTTTGCAAATAAGGTTGAACCGCTTGTAATTTTGCCCATTGACTTAAAAGTACCTGTTGCGCTTGCACATACAGCTGTCCGGTGAATTGCCAGTTGGCAAAATTAATCGCTTCAAAATTTGCAATGATTTTCAGTTGACTCGGCACCGCTTGATCCAACGTCAACAAAGCCTGAAGATGATGTTGATCTCGATTACGAATACGCACCATTAAATCTTTGACGGGAATAATCGTTCCTGATGAATCTCGCCAAGTGAGACTCACTTTATCTAAAATAATCTCTGCTTGCGTCGCAAGCCAATTCGCTAAATCTAAAAATGCTGTCGAATGCTGCTGATCTTGCCCTACAATACCTTGCACTTGAACATGACCTTGCTGATCTTCATACATAGTCAGCTTAGTCCCAATGATGGCTAACCGACCTGGCAATAATTGCCACTTAAAGACACTATAGAATAAATCTATGCCCACTTGGATCTGATCAACGCGAATAACCGTATATTGACCGGTTTTATCTTCGACAGTCACATGGTTGAATTTGAGAATGGGGTCAAACCAACTCCAATGCCCATCAATCTGCTCAATTTTCACAGGCACACCAAATGAATGAGAAAGCCAATGTTCAAAATAAGGTTTTTCGGAATTTAGATAAGGGATAAGGAGACGGCCAATAGTAATCATAATGGCAAATAAGACAATTAAAGTAGCAATCACCACACCGAGCCAGGAAAAAATACGGTATAAACGCCTGTTATCTGCTGCCATCCCTGTCCCACTACGCAGCCACGACTGTGCTCGCGATGATTAAATATTTGCTACCAAGAATCGATCAATTGTAATCGATTCAATTCCGTTTTAAAAACAAAAAAGAAACACGGCCAAACCAACGCTGATGTCAGTGCAGATAATAAATAAATAGCCGGTAACCGAGGTTGTCCAGACAATGCTTGCAACCACATATGAAAACCTGTGATAGCCAGCACTATTCCGCCGATCACCAGAGATTGTCGACGAATCGAACAAAAACGAAAATGTGGTAACCACATGAGTAACAAATAGCTTGCTAGCGAAAACAGCAAGCCATTCACTCCTAATACGGCACCACTTAATAAATCCAATAAAATTCCTAAAAAACACGCAAAAAACACGCCAAAAAATGTGGGGCGTAGATAAATCCAAAACAACACAATCACTAACAACCACTGTGGTCGAAGTGGCTGAAGCACTCGGAATAATGGCCATATCATCAACATATAAGCCAGTAGTAATGAGCAGATCACCGCAAGCGATGTTCGCAAGGTGTCTATCTTATTAGGCATTTAAGTTACCTTCATATGAAGTTGGTCTTTGACACGACTTTCTAATTTAGCCCGTTCGGGCCATGCCAATAATACTTGGCGACTGCGATCAATATGGGCCGCTGGCTCCAACCAAATAGTTGCAAATGACTTCCCTGATTGATGATCAATAGCAGTCACCTTGCCGACGGGATAACCCACCGGATAACGTAGCCCAAGACCTGACGTCAGAAATAAATCACCCATTTGAATGTCTTTGCTATCTGGCACACCAAATAGTATTAAACGACCTGATTTACTATCACCCACTGCCACTGATCGCGCGCCATTACGAGCATTTTCTACGGGTACGGCACTGTGTGCATCCGTAATGAGTAGCACACGACTCGTCATATAACCAACATTGATCAGTTGCCCGATGACACCATAAGCATCCAGCACGGGTTGCCCATTGTAGGCTTGATTGATTTGACCTTTATCAATGACCACTTGCTGTAAACTCGGATCCAGATCAACCGCTAAGATTTGCGCCATCATTGCATGGCCACTGAGCTGAGAACTCGAACTAAACAGCGAACGCAGCGAAGCATTTTCTCTTTCGAGCGCGAGTAATTTTTGTAATTTAGATTCCAAGAGTAATTCATGGGCGCGTAATCTAGCATTTTCTGCAACCAACTGTTGTGCAGTGGCCACTCGCGCTGTCAACCAGTGCACGGTTGAGACAGGCAGATCGACCATATATCGAATAGGCAAAAGCGCCGTTGTCGCGATTGAGCGAAAAGTGTCGAGTTTACTCGTTTGAATATCTAACACCAACAATGTGAGGCACAAGCTAATCGATAACAAAAAGTGAATGATATTATTTGAGCTTTGTTGAAATAAGGATTTGATGACTAGCTCCTAAAATATATACTGCGCACAATACACGCTGCGCGCAGCATAGCCAGAAGATGAAAGATCAAAACTGAAATTTAATATACATCGCCTCGACTTTAGGTGACGACACTTATTCTTTAGACAGGAAATCATTGCCCAATATTTTCATCATGCCCAACGCTTTGCCGCCTCCACGAGCGACACAAGTTAACGGATCATCCGCCACAACAACCGGTAAACCTGTTTCTTCCATCAAAAGACGATCAATATCTTTCAACAAAGCGCCACCACCCGTGAGCACCATGCCACGCTCTGCAATATCTGCTGCCAATTCTGGTGGAGTTTGCTCTAATGCAGTTCGCACAGCCCCTACAATACCAGACAGAGGTTCTTGTATGGCCTCTAAAATTTCATTGCTATTTAAAGTAAAACTACGAGGAATACCTTCCGCTAAATTGCGACCGCGCACTTCCATTTCCATCACTTCACTACTAGGATAAGCAGTGCCTATTTCTTTTTTAATGCGTTCTGCTGTGGTCTCACCAATTAAACTGCCATAGTTACGACGAACATAACTCACAATGGCTTCATCAAAACGGTCTCCCCCAATACGCACAGACTGTGCATAGACAATACCACTTAGCGAAATAACCGCTACTTCTGTGGTACCACCACCAATATCAACGACCATCGAACCACTCGCTTCTTCAACAGGCAAACCAGCACCCATCGCAGCGGCCATTGGCTCTTCAATTAAATACACTTCACGTGCGCCCGCGCCTAAAGCAGATTCACGAATGGCACGTCTTTCCACTTGTGTAGAACCACAGGGCACACAAATAAGCACCCTTGGGCTGGGACGTAAAAATTTGGTTTCATGAACTTTATGAATAAAATGCTGCAGCATTTTTTCAGTCACATGGAAGTCTGCAATCACACCGTCTTTTAAAGGGCGAGTCGCGGTGATATTACCAGGCGTACGACCCAACATTCGCTTGGCCTCTAAACCCACAGCCGCAACACGTGTTTGTGCCGAATTGGTATCTTTACGAAGTGCAACCACCGAGGGTTCATTCAAAACTATCCCATCACCTTTATATATAAGTGTATTAGCTGTGCCAAGATCGATAGAAATATCGTTGCTCATAGACAGCCACTCACGAATTTTTTTCAACATGCCCTATTCTCTTGATCATCAGTGGAAATTGCTGCTAAATCTACCTGAAAATTTAGTGATAGTCGAGCAAGTTTGGATTAGCTGATTTGAATTAATAATAAGCCACTCTCAACTTTTAAATGTCGTTCGCAACGACGAAGTTCTATGAAAAAAGTTGAGGGTGGCTTGATTAAATTTTACGCCGCCAAGAAGTCATTCCATCAACTCCATCTTCCAACACAATATTCAGTTGCAATAATTCATCACGAATACGATCTGATTCCACCCAATTTTTATGGTGACGTGCAACATCTCGCGCTCGCACCAAAGCGTGGATTTGTTCTTCTTCAGTCATTGTCATATGACCCGATAAAAATTCACTAGGATTCGATTGAAAAACACCTAAAGGCTTACTCAGTTCTCGCACGACCGCCGCTAAATTAGCAGCGTCTTGTCGCTGATCTTGATGACGCAGTTTGTTCACTTCTCGAATCATCTCAAACAAGACAGCAAAACCTTCAGGCGTATTAAAATCATCGTTCATGACTTCGGCATATTTCAAACGATAAGCCGTACCAACAGTAGACAACTCTTCAACAGGATCAGGCAATTCTCGCATAGCTAAATAGACACGCTCTAACGCATGGCGAGCATTCACTAAGTTATCATCTGAATAATTAATGGGACTGCGATAATGGCTCGATAATAAAAAATAACGCACTGTTTCAGGAC
>Ga0155588_1061_pt1 | contig 19733 bp, 18 predicted proteins | sample RifCSPhighO2_12_FD_107245 | JGI IMG/M metagenome (GOLD analysis project Ga0155588, IMG submission 107245) | Gammaproteobacteria bacterium RIFCSPHIGHO2_12_FULL_41_15
CACGAACCCATCCTTTTTTGGATAAAATGACCGTAATAGGCTCTATGGGAACACGATCCTCTTCTCGCATCAATTGCGCTTCTTTGCGTGTAACAATAGGTGATCGCCTTGCATCACCAAACATTTCTACACAAGTTTTCAGTTCTCGCGAAACTAATGTTTTTAATTGATCCTTGGAAGCTAATATTTTTGCTAATTCATCACGTTCAGCAGCTAATTTTTTCTGCTCTTCGCGAATTTTTTTCTCTTCTAATTTTGCTAATTGACGCAATTTAATTTCTAAAATAGCTTCTGTTTGTTGTTCGCTCAACGAAAATGCACGCATCAAAATGGGCTTGGGTTGATCTTCTGTACGTAAAATAGCGATGATTTTATCTAAATTTAAATAAGCGATGACAAATCCATCCAAAATAGATATTCGCGTTAAAACTTGCTCTAAACGATATTGCAGTCGTCGCTTAACGGTTTGTAACCGAAAATCGAGCCATTCTTTTAATAATACAAGGAGATTTTTGACTTGGGGGCGCCCGTTTAAACCGATGACGTTAAAATTCACTCGATAACTGTGTTCTAAATCTGTAGTGGCGAATAGATGGGCCATCAATTCATCATAATCAATCCGATGGGAACGCGGGGTAATGACTAAGCGCGTAGGATTGACATGATCGGATTCATCTCGAATGTCGCTGACAGCGGTGAGTTTTTTTGCCAACATTTGCGAGGCGATTTGTTCTAATACTTTGGCTCCTGAGACTTGATGGGGTAACGCCATAATAACAATTTCACCCTGTTCTTTGCGATAAACGGCTCGAAGACGAATATTTCCCTCACCCGTTTGATACATCGCTCGAATATCGGTGGGTGAAGTGATAATTTCTGCCGAAGTGGGGTAATCCGGTCCACGAATAAATTCACACACCGTAGATAAGGTAGCATCAGGATGATCCAGTAAATGCACACAGGCTTTGGCTACTTCGGACAAATTGTGCGGAGGCACATCCGTAGCCATACCGACAGCAATCCCTGATGCGCCATTCAACAAAACATTGGGTAACTCCGCTGGCAACAAGGCAGGCTCTTCCAGAGTACCATCAAAATTAGGCGCCCAATCTACGGTCCCTTGGGCCAATTCAGATAATAATAACTGCGCATAGGGCGACAACCGAGCTTCCGTGTATCGCATAGCCGCAAAAGACTTGGGATCATCAGGGCTCCCCCAATTGCCTTGTCCATCTAGTAAGGGATAGCGGAAAGAAAATGGTTGCGCCATCAATACCATGGCTTCATAACAAGCTGCGTCCCCATGCGGGTGAAATTTACCCAACACATCGCCTACGGTACGAGCAGACTTTTTATACTTAGCTGTTGATTTTAAACCTAATTCTGACATTCCATATACGATACGGCGTTGTACGGGTTTAAGCCCATCGGCAAGATGAGGCAAAGCGCGATCTAAGATGACCGCCATCGAATAATCTAAATAAGCTTTTTCAGTGAACTCAGCCATGGGCTGATGTTCAATTTCTGCGAACAAATCGTTGGTAGAGGTCATATTTTTAGCTGAAGGGATAGTTAATACTGGCAGTATACGGGATAAGGGAGGGTTTTGTCATGTCTCTATAGTGACCAAACCATCTATGGACGACCTCAGCGGTGCCGGCGATCGAACCCGCCGACGCCCACCGCGTTGCCGGTAAGCACGTTGAGGTACAGTCCATGCATCCACATTGACGCGTTCTCGCGGTTTGAGAATATGATCAAAATCCCCCAAAACCCCTAAAACCAAACAAATAGACAAGAGTCGTGACAAAGAAATATTCCCAGTGCACTCGAAGCGCTTCAAAGAATACACATTGACACCTGCTTGATCAGCCAGCTGTTGACGAGACCAATTCTTGCGCAAGCGTAATACTCGTATGCGCTTGGCCAATCCTATGGATATTTCACGGGGAGATTTATGGGTCATGGTTGATGCTCCTTGTTGTTTGCCCTTAGAGAACGCTGGCGTCCCACACTGGCTAAATGATGCGTGTGGCTATCATAATGGGGTTTCAATTCATCCATCACTGTCATGTCCGACAAACGAATGCGCTGAAAATAAGAAGCGCGCGCAATGAGGTGTGAAGCAATGGGAGCAGTGATGCCAATAAACAATATCGTGAGAATAGCTTCTATCGTCACAGTGAGACGTACAAAATGCACAGCCACTCCGAGTAATATTAATCCGACGCCCAATGTGCCCGCTTTAGTAGCAGCATGCATGCGCATCAGCAAATCCGGCAAACGGACGATACCAATGGAGGCAATAAAAGCAAAAAGCACTCCCATCAAAATGAGCACGCTACTGATCCAAATTTGTAGATTCATTTTCTTTTTTCTCCTGTTTTTCTGTGCACCTGCCATTCAATGTATTGTGCAAATGCCACGGTCCCTAAAAAAATAATCAACGCCAAGGCGATGACAACGTCCATGTACACCGATTCTTGATAACCCACGCTATAAATGGCTATGATCGAAATCACTAAATGAGTCATTAAATCCAGTGCCACCACCCGATCTGATAAAGTAGGTCCCAAAACAATACGGAAAAAACAACACACTATACCTATGCTTAACATTCCCAAAGCCACATAAAAAACTTCCATATTGACGATCATCGCAAAATCTCCATAATGGGGCTTTCAAATTTTCTTTTGAGTTCTTTTTTTAGTTGAATGACATCATCAATGTACATCGCATGTAAATATAAGCTTTTTCGATCGGCAGAAACATCCAGTGTCAACGTGCCCGGCGTCAACGAAATGACGTTAGCCAACAACGTAATTTCAAGGTCTGTTTTGCAATCTAAAGGAACCGCAATCACTCCAGGACGAGCTCGTAGACGGGGAGTAACAATATCATACGCAATACGAATGTTAGCTACAATGATTTCCCAGGTAAGAAAAAGGATAAATTTCAAAATTAAATACCCTTTTCGAAAATAAATGAGAAGTTTCACGGTGCAGTTGCTCCTAATACAACATGAATATATTCTGTGGGATCCAACAATTGTGCTGATATTTGCATAGCCACATAAAAAAACATTTGCGGCATAAAACTCATGATCAATGTAATGCCCACCAAAACAACCACTGGGGTGAACAAACCCATTTTTTCTCCCCAAGACAATGCATCAGCATTCTGCACTTCTCGAGCTTCTTCTCTTCCTTTCCAAAAAACAGAATTCCAAATTTTAATCATCGAATAGAGAGTTAAAAAGCTGACCAATAAAGCAATGAATGCGATTATGCTATTCCCATGAATAAATGCTGCTTTTAACAAAGAAAATTTAGCCCAAAAACCAGATAATGGTGGAAACCCAGCAAGTGAAAGCGCCGAGATAAAAAACAACGCTGTGAGTAACGGATGATGTTTATAAAATCCACTCAAGCGATGAATATCGAATGATTTACCCAGACGATGAACAATGCCGCTGATTAAAAATAAATTGGTTTTAACGATAATATGATGTGCAATATAAAATATCGCACCCGCTAATGCCAATGGGGTTCCTATAGCAAGCCCCATAACCATATAACCGATTTGGCTGATGATATGAAAAGATAAAATACGACGCAAATGGTATTGAGACATTGCACCCAGGACACCCGTTAACATAGTGAACCCAGCAGAAACTAACAGTCCACTCATGATCCAACGATCGTGCGGGACAATTAATGTCGTTAAACGAATGAGTGCATAAATCCCTACTTTAGTCAGGAGGCCAGCAAACAGCGCGGAAGTGGAAACGGTGGTCGTATGATACGACGCGGGCAACCAAAAAAACAAAGGAAATAATGCTGCTTTGATAGCAAAAGCCATCGTCAGCAATAACGCTACGATGCTGACAGACAAAGCAGTTTGCTGAGATAATCGCCAAGATAAATCGGCCATGTTGAGTGTACCCGTCATACCATACAGTAGAGCGATGCCCGTTAGCATAAAAATGGTGGCAACTAAATTCATGCCAACATATTTCACAGCGCCATCTAATTGGATTTTATGATAACCTAACACCATTAATACAAACGAAGCAATCAACATTACCTCAAACCACACATAAAGATTGAATAAATCTCCTGTAGAAAATGCCCCACAAATCCCCAACAACAAAACCCAATAAGCAGGATAAAAGCCTAAATTCTGCAAATGAACACTGATGTCAATCAGTGCATAAATAGAAACACATAACGCAATGATCGCCGTAATAAACAACATCATTGCGCTAAACATGTCAATAACAATACTAATACCAAAAGGAGCCATATAATGACCCACTTGCACAACTAAAATACCTCGTTCCATCACTTGATAATAAACTAATACGACCACAATAAATAAAATGCTAGCGCCGATAACGTGAATTATTTTTTGTATGGCCACATGAGACCAAAAAAAACAACACAATATCACCATCGCCAGACATACTAAAAGAGGACTCAAGGGTAACCAATCCATTATTCTATGTCCTCATACCGATCCGGGGGCTCTGCTAAACGCAATTGATCACTATCTAACGTGTTGAATTTGCTCCACACTTTGCGCAATAATACCCAAGAAAAAGCCAACAAACCAAATCCAATTACAATGGCTGTTAAAATGAGGGCTTGAGATAACGGATTGGCTAAATGCGCAAAAGACGCCACTTTTCCAATTCCGATAAAAGGGGGAGACAAGGCATTCAAGCGTCCGGCAATAAAAATGAGCAATGTGGTAGCGGAACTTAAAATGACGATGCCAAATAACCACCGCAGTAATTGTTTACTCAGCAACAAATAGATACTGATGGCAAACAATCCTCCAATCATCCAACAAAATAACGGCGTCACAACGGTGATTCCTCCAATGCCAACAATATCATTAAAAGACTGCTGACGACGATTAAATAGATACCTACATCGAATAATAATGGAGTTCCTAATTCTATATACCAAGGTTTAATCATTATCCACATACTCGTCAAAAATGGTTTTTTTGAAATAGCACCCACCAATCCACTCACCAGTAGACACGTTAATCCAGAAGCAAGTACTAGCGATAAATGAACTTTAATCAGTTTTCGAAGATGCTGGGGTCCATGAGAAATCAAGTATAACGCGAAAGCACTGGCGGCGATTAATCCAGCAATAAATCCCCCTCCTGGCAAATGATGTCCGCGCAGCAATACCCATAAAGAAAATAACAACATTAAAACTAATAAAAACCGAGAAGCTGTACGAAGAATTAAAGAAGTCATCATTCTTCCTGTTCAAATCGACTTTTCAATAAGCCATAAATCCCTATCGCAGACACAGCCACGACAATGATTTCTCCCAACGTATCGAAAGCACGGAAATCTATTAAAATAACATTAACTATATTTCGACCATTGCCTAATGATACGCTGTGCTTGATAAAATATTGACTGATGCCTTCATAAAATGGTTGTTGTGTAATCATTAATAATAATACCGACATTGAAAACCCAACTATCAGCGCAATGGTTGCATTTAAAATACAGGTCGTTCTATTTTCTCCGCTAATTTTAGGCAGCAGGGGTTGACGATATAAATTCAATACCACAATGATGATAATCAATGTCTCGACCAACATCTGAGTCATTGCCACATCGGGCGCCGCTTGTGTGAGGAAAAACAAGGTGATCCCCGCTCCAAATACAGCCAAAAATATAAGCCCAGTCAAATAATGTCTTACACCAATCACGGCAAGCGCGGATAAAAAAATCCACAGCACCAAAAATAAAGTAAAAAAATCCAAGGAAACTCCCTGCCAGATGATCATACGCAACGGCTGTTTCAAAATGCCAAGAAAAAGTAATACCGCCATGGTCGCAAATGTCATCGTTAAATAGAAACGTAATTTTCCGCTCTGTAGCCATCGCGTCTGCTCACGAGCCCACCACAATAAACCCCGCAGCGTTTGTTGATAAACCCATAATGCACCATGGTCAAAAACGTAACTGCAGCGATCGAGCAACCATTGTAGCCAAGCGCGCTTTAAATAAAGTACGATAGCGCCCAATACCGTGATGAGGCTTAAAGCAAGCGAAGGAGTGAGCCCATGCCACAATGTCAATTCAATGCTGACCGGATGAGACAAAATGGTACTGGCGGCTGGAGACAACAGCGTACGATTCAGTACAAACGGAAAAAGGCTCAAGGCTAACGATAAGGAAGCCAACAACAGCGCATTGAGTGACATATTCACGTTAGCTTCCCGTATCCGTTCTGGTTTTTGTCTGCCCCAAAAAGGTCGTAAGACCAACATGAACGCCAGCATCGCCATCAGCATGTTAGAAATAACAGCAATACCTACCAAAAAATGAGCCGCGATAGGCTCCGCTAAATTGGCTTCATAAACCAATTCTTTGACATAAAACCCTAATAACGGCGGTAAACCCGCCATGGAAGCTCCTGCCACTAACACAGCCATAAACGTGATCGGCATGGCTTTATGCAAGCCGCGCACTTCACGAATATCTCGCGTTCCTGCTTGGTGTTGAATATCCCCAATGGCCATGAATAACGTTGCTTTATATAAAGCGTGTGCTACTAGAAAAGCGACAGCCGCTTTAATGACCGTGTCCTGTGTAGATCCCAGCAAAAAAATCAAAGACCCTAAGGCAGTAACTGTGGTATATGCCAGCATCAGTTTCATGTCATTTTCACGTACTGCCAATAAAACCCCAACGATCATGGTAATGCTACCCACTGTCGTCAAGGTGATAAACCACCACGCATTGTGACTCAGCAAAGGATGAAAACGTGCCAACAGATACACCCCTGCTTGTACCATCGTAGCAGAATGTAAATAGGCGCTAACAGGCGTGGGTGCTTCCATGGCACTGGCTAACCAAAAATGAAAAGGAAACTGTGCTGATTTGCTGAAAGCCCCTAAAAAGAGTAATAGCAAAATGATGCTCAACCACGGATGGTGTTGCAATAATCCTTCTTGGGATAACATTTGTGAGAGACTGTAAGTGTGAGTCGCCATACCCATCAAAATAAAACTTGCTAATAAAGACAGGCCGCCTAACACAGTGACAAACAATGCTTGGGCTGCTGCTTCGCGAGCAACAATGCGTTCATGTTCAATCCCGATAAGCAAATACGAACTAATGCTGGTCAATTCCCAGAAAATAAATAAGGTGATTAAATTATCGGCTAAAACAAGACCTAGCATGGAAGCGAAGAACAAAAACAAATAACCATAATAGCGCATCAAATAAGGATGTTTATCTAAATAAGATGCACTGTAAATGACAATGGGAATTCCTATCCCAGTAATCAATAAAACAAATAAAAAACTGAGACCATCCAGTGCAAAAGAAAAATCAATGCCCCATTGAGGAATCCAAGTCAAGCCTGAATAAATGACTTCGTTGTGCGTGATGGGTGTGATAAATCGAATAAAATAAATAAAAAAAGCCAACGGAATGAGCGCTAACCACCAACCTACTTTATATCCACGGCAATAACGTACCACCAGTGGTGCTAACAAAGCCATGAGAAAGGCAATGAGGACGACGACGAACATGAGCACTCCCTCTCCAAATCTGTCCTTGTTTTTTCCCTTTAAAAAAGCACCTTAGCATATCGTTTAGCACCTGAATACTCGCTCATACTCCTTCCACTTCATACATCCAGATTTTCAACAGATAGAGCATTTTGCTCAATAAACAACCGTCTGGGTTCAACTTGATCGCCCATTAATGTAGTAAACATTTCATCTGCAGTCACCGCATCTTCTACATTGACGAGCAATAACCGGCGTACCTGCGGATCCATCGTGGTTTCCCACAGTTGCTCTGGGTTCATTTCACCTAATCCCTTATAACGCTGAATCGTCATGCCTTTCTTGGCTTCATTCAACAACCAATCCAATGCTTCTCCAAAAGAATGAATAGTTTCTCGCTTATCACGCAGTTCTACATAGGCGCCCGGCTCAATCAACCCGCTGATTTTACGCTGTAAATCAATAATATGTTTATAATGGGCACAACTGAAAAAATCATAGTGTAGTACATGCTCGTAACTCACGCCATGATGCACAACAATCAACACAGGTAAATACAGATCACGTTCTTTATCTTCCACTGTTTTCGTTTGATAATCGATCCCCTGTGATCGTGCGTTACTTGTCAATTGTTTTACTAATTGTTCTAACCAATGTAACACCTTTTTTTCGTCATTCAAATTTTCTGCTGATAGTGGCGGGATGACAAATAAAGCGTCTAATACCGCTTGAGGATATCGCTTGGCTAAACGACGTGCACTGCGCACAGCCGCACGATAATGTTGGGATAATTCTTCCAAAGCCGTATCTCGAATAGCTGGCGCTGTAACGCTAGGATGCAATTGCGCACCATCGAGCGCCATTTGTAATAATAACCCGTCAAGGGCAATATCATCTTTTACGTATTGCTCTTGTTTATTTTTCTTTACTTTATACAGCGGCGGTTGTGCAATAAAAACGTGCCCACGGTTGATCAATTCCGGCATTTGGCGATAGAAAAAAGTGAGCAGTAAAGTACGAATGTGTGAGCCATCCACATCAGCGTCGGTCATGATAATGATACGATGATACCGCAATTTATCTGGATTGTATTCTTCACGACCAATCCCACAACCTAGAGCAATAATCAGTGTACCCACCTCAACAGAAGCCAGCATTTTGTCAAACCGTGCTTTTTCCACGTTGAGAATTTTACCTTTCAATGGCAAAATGGCCTGATATTTTCTATCACGCGCCTGTTTAGCAGAACCTCCCGCAGAATCTCCCTCTACTAAAAACAATTCACACAGCGCAGGATCTTTTTCCTGGCAATCGGCTAACTTTCCTGGCAATCCTGCTACATCCAACACGCTTTTTCGCCGTGTCATGTCACGTGCCTTGCGTGCTGCTTCACGTGCGCGCGCTGCTTCAATAATTTTAATCGCAATGGCTTTAGCTTGCTTCGGGTTTTCTAGCAGGTATTCTTGCAATTTAGCCGAAATGACCGACTCCACGATGGGCTTGACTTCAGAGGATACTAGTTTGTCTTTAGTCTGTGAGGAAAACTTGGGATCCGGCACTTTAATGGACAATATAGCAGTCAATCCTTCTCGAGCATCATCACCTACCGTGGCTATTTTATTTTTAGCCGGACTTTCTTTTTCGATATATTGGTTCAACGTGCGCGTCAGCGCAGCACGGAACCCCGCCAAGTGCGTTCCTCCGTCTGCTTGAGGAATATTATTGGTAAAACAAAAAATAGTCTCTTGAAATCCATCATTCCATTGTAGAGCTAATTCAATCACAATGGTGTTTTTTTCTGCTGAAAAATAAAAAATATCTGAATTGATGACCGTTTTTTTCCGATGCAAATATTCTACAAAGGCTTTAATGCCACCTTCGTGGGAAAAAATATCATGTTTACCCGTGCGCTCATCGGTTAACTCGATACGTATTCCCGAGTTCAAAAAGGACAGCTCTCTCAGCCGTTTTGCTAAAATGTCATAGTGAAATTCTATATTACTAAAAATGCGAGGGCTGGGCTTAAATCGTATTTCTGTCCCCGTTTTTTGAGTGTCTCCCAACGTTTGCAACGGTGTTTCAGGCACCCCCATACGATAATGCTGAGTATGCACTCGTCCATTGCGATAAATGGTTAAATAAAGATCTTCTGATAACGCGTTGACCACAGAAACACCTACGCCATGCAATCCTCCCGATACTTTGTATGCGTTCTGATCAAATTTACCCCCGGCATGTAGAATCGTCATGATCACTTCTGCGGCAGAACGACCTTCTTCAGAGTGAATGTCTGTAGGAATACCACGACCGTTGTCTCTTACTGTGACAGAGCCGTCGGTATGTATCGTTGTCCAAATATGTGTGCAAAAACCTGCCAGCGCTTCATCAATGGAGTTATCCATGACTTCGAACACCATGTGATGGAGCCCCGATCCATCGTCAGTATCTCCAATGTACATCCCAGGACGTTTCCTAACAGCATCAAGTCCTTTCAGCACCTTAATGGCTGAAGAATCGTATTTCTGCGGCAGTTTTGCTTTGCTCACCATGACTCCCCTCGTCAATTTTGCAGAGATGAGTATATCACAATGAGGGAATGAAACGCACCACGGCAGTGCTTTTAACTAATTGATTATTAAAATTTAATTCCACATTTTTTTCTTTGTTCGTGCAAGTCTCTGAAGCATACTTGGAACATCTGTACTAGGAATCCCTCAAGACAGTAAAACTCCTGTTTGAGGCGGGCGGTATATCCTGATAAGATGGCCGGCGTGAAGTGAATTTACCATAGCCTTTGTCTTTTACCGCCAGGGATAGGGGTGGTGCTTGGCATCTCGCAAATGGGGTCAGTGAGGATCTAACGTCGTGTCAACCGTATTACCATTATGGGAAAAATGCCTCCATTATCTGAGAGATGAAATCCCTGAAGAACAATACTACACCCGAATTGGAACATTACACGCTGTTGAAGCTCCCCCTAACCATTTGCTATTGTTGGCACCCAACCGATTTGTTTTGGACTGGATCAACGAACACTGTCTAACCCGCATTATTGAATTGCTCACCGAACTGTCCGAAGACCTACCTCCTGCTATCAAATTAGAAATTGGCAGTAAAGTGGGAATAGTAGAACCTTTTAGAGAAGATAAAAATACAGAAACCAGAGCTTCCAACAACACTGTTCTTAAAAAAGAAAAAGCGCGAACAGACTCAATGGATGCGCTGCCTCACGCCAATCTGAATGTGCATTTTACTTTCGACAATTTTGTGGAAGGAAAATCGAATCAGCTAGCAAAAGCCGCGGCTATTCAAGTGTCTGAAAATGCAGGCCACGCCTATAACCCCTTATTTATTTACGGGGGCGTGGGTTTAGGAAAAACCCATTTGATGCACGCCATTGGCAATAATATTTTACACAAAAATCCGAAAGCAAAAGTACTTTATTTGCACTCAGAGCGGTTTGTTGCTGATATGATTAAGGCATTACAGCGCAATGCTATGAGCGAATTTAAGCGATATTACCGCTCGTTGAATGCTCTATTAATTGATGATATTCAATTTTTTGCAGGGAAAGATCGCTCCCAAGAAGAGTTTTTCCATACTTTCAATGCATTGCTGGATGGGCAACAACAAATTGTGCTGACTTGCGATCGGTATCCTAAAGAAATCAATGGATTAGAAGAACGGTTACAATCGCGGTTCGGCTGGGGTTTGACGGTAGCTATCGAACCACCCGAGTTGGAAACACGAGTCGCTATTTTAATGTCTAAAGCAGAACAGTCACGCATTCATCTCCCTCATGAAGTCGCTTTTTTTATTGCTAAAAATATTCAGTCAAACGTTCGTGAGTTGGAAGGCGCTCTAAAACGCGTGATCGCTAATGCGCATTTCACAGGACAGCGTATTACTGTTGACTTCACTCGTGAAGCACTCAAAGATTTGCTCACACTACAAGCCAAACTTATCACAGTAGAAAATATACAAAGAACGGTGGCAGAATATTATAAAATTAAAGTAGCAGATTTATTATCTAAACGTCGAAACCGCTCTATTGCCAGGCCGCGACAGATGGCGATGACCTTAGCAAAAGAGTTAACTAACCATAGCTTACCTGAAATTGGCGATGCATTTGGTGGTCGTGATCACACCACAGTTTTACACGCTTGTCGAAAAATCAAAGAATTGTTAACAGGTTCTTTGGATGTTCAAGAAGATTACAAAAACTTGTTGCGTATTTTGTCGGCTTAGCAAAGAAGGGATAACCCATGAAACTGCAGATTCAACGTGAGACACTACTGAAACCATTACAGCTGGTTATTGGTGTCGTAGAACGTAAGCAGACTCAACCCATTTTAGCAAACGTTTTACTAAGAACAAAAGACAATAAATTGTCTGTTACAGGGACCGATACTGAAGTAGAACTCATCGGTCAAATCTCTCTGGCGCAACCTTCAACAGAAGACCACGCATTGACCATTCCAGGGCGCAAGCTCATGGATATTTGCCGCGCATTACCTGAAAATGCGCCTGTTGAACTTTACCGCGAGCAAGAAAAAATCGTGTTATGTTCAGGCCGCAGTCGGTTCACGTTGTCTACATTACCCGTAGAAGATTTTCCTCATGTAGAGCCGCAGGATACTCATCTTTCTTTCACGATGGCAAAACAACTTCTACGAGGATTGTTGCAGCGCACTGCTTTTGCGATGGCCCAACAAGATGTTCGGTACTACCTAAACGGGCTTTTACTGGAAGTACACCCAGAAAAATTACACGCCGTTGCTACTGATGGGCATCGTTTGGCTTTTAATTCGGCTCTTGTGCATACCAACACAGATCGTCGATTGCAAATCATTCTTCCACGTAAAGGGGTGCTCGAACTAATGCGCCTGCTGGAAGATAACAATGAGTCCATCACAGTAACTATCAGTAATCATTACCTGCGCATCATGACCGACCACTTTGCATTTACTTCCAAATTGGTGGAGGGCCGTTTTCCCAATTACGAGCGCGTTATCCCTAAAAATGGCGATAAATGGATTACTTTGGATCGCGATGTATTAAAAGCTGCCTTACAAAGAACAGCTATTTTGTGTAATGACAAATTTAAAGGAGTACGTTTTGAACTACGTTCGAATTCTCTACGCATTTTAGCGAACAATCCAGAACAAGAAGCGGCAGAAGAAGAAATCAGCATCAATTATTCGCAAGAAGATCTCGATATTGGTTTTAATGTCCATTATTTGTTAGACATTTTAGCTATTGCGAAACCAGGTGACATCAAATTGACTTTTATTGATGCTAATAGCAGTGTATTAGTAGAAGAACTGCCAACGTCTAGCGAAAGTGTTTTTGTGATCATGCCCATGCGTTTGTAAGCGGTCGATGCCCATTTTTGCTCATTTGAGAATTCAGCATTTTAGAAATCTTCAACACGTTGACATCACTCCTTCTGCAGGATTTAATTTTTTCCACGGTATCAACGGTGCGGGAAAAACGAGTTTATTGGAATCTCTTTATTATTTAGGTGCAGGACGATCTTTTCGTACACACCATACAGAACGATTAATTCAACATGAGGCTCCCTGTTTTTCCATCGTTGTTGCGACACAAGATCAAGGTTTACCTTTTTCTATCGGCGTAGAAAAATCTCGCACGGGAGAGCAACAATGGAGGTGGAACGGAGAAAGATTAAGCTCCATTTCACCAATTGCCAAACGATTACCTATACAACTCATGAGTACTGTGAGTTATCGTTTTTTTTCTCAAGGGGCTGCTGCGCGACGACAGTTTTTGGATTGGATGGTGTTCCACATGGAACCTTCTTTTTATCCTCAGTGGCAAATTTTTCATCGCGCTTTAAAACAACGTAATGCAGCGCTGCAATCAGGGCTCTCTCAAGAAGAAATTCATCTCTGGGATGAAGAATTAGTGCTCCCAGCACAACATATCGATCAATTACGGGCTAAAGTGTTATCCCTTTGGGAACCTATTTTTCAGCAGATGCTTCAGTTTCTATATCCTGAGGGGAAAATCTGTACAGTTTATCGCCGTGGCTGGGATGATGCTCACTCTTTGTCCGCGTTATTACAATCTCATGTATCTCGAGATAGGCGGTTAGGCTTTACCAGTAATGGGCCTCACCGAGCTGATTTGCAATTGTTGTGTGGTAGTCGCCCAGCGCAAGATGTTTTATCCCAGGGGCAGCAAAAATTAGTTCTCTATGCTTTTCATTTGGCACAAGGTATTTTACTCAAACAAATTCACTCAATTACGCCCATCTATCTTATTGATGATTTAGCTTCAGAATTAGATCAACATAAGCAAAATAATGTATTGGAAGTGTTGGCTTCGTTGAATTCTCAAGTTTTTATCACCAGTATTCATCCCTTAGATTTACCTCAATTCATTGATGCTTCTACTAGTCTAACGTTCCACGTGGAACAAGGTGTCGTTCAAGAAAGGGTGGAGCATCGAATCGAGATCCCTCTGGCTCACTGACGTTCGGCATCGGGATGACAAGCTATTCCGCCATCCCGAGCAGAGTACTCGTCATCCCGAGCGGAGCGAGGGATCTCACATTGTTCCACGTGGAACAATGGCGTGTTCAAATGAGAGCGCTCTCGCTACGCGTAAAGACGACCTATGTTACTCATCATCCTATACGACAAAAATGAATCTCAATTATTTAAGATGCTATTTTAGTTTACTTTACTGTACAAGTACAAAAAACGGTGTTACCAGCTTCGCTTATTGCACAAACAGTAGCCCAATTAGAGTTATCATATGAAATCTTACACCCGTACGGAAAGTTACCCGCTTTTTGGTACGAACTAAGCCAAAGATAGACATAGGGCTGTCCTGCCGTACTTGCCTTTCCAAAAGATACAACAGCGGATGCTTTCGCATCCATCGAATCTGCACAAACAGTAACCAGTGCCTTTTGCCCACTAGGGATAGGGTTAGGTGGAAAGATTGGCGAAGCGCCATGATCCTGAGCGACTGTTCTTGGATTCATCAGTGCTTCTCCCGATGATAAATTATTAACAACAGTCATATAAACCGATCCCATATACTTACAAGCAGCAAAAGTAGTAGTTGAAAAATTAGCTATTCCTATAAACCCTACAGTAAAAATGGTTATCATTGTTTTTTTCATGTTAATCTCCTGTTTTTCTTTGTATCAACTGATTGATATATTATAGTACTTCAACTGACAATAGTTTCCACTACTCACTTGTTCCACGTGGAACATTCAACTGAGATCCTTCCGCTTCACTAACGTTCAGCGTCAGGATGACAGCACCGCGTACGGCATGTGAAACATCGAATTGAGATCCCTCTGCCTCACTGACGTTCGGCATCGGGATGACAGGCAGGGTAGTTTAGCGTTCGACGTCGGGATGACAAGCTATTCCGTCATCCAGAGCGGAATACTCGTCATGCCGAAGCAGAGCGAGGGATCTCACATTGTTCCACGTGGAACAATGGCGTGCTCAAATGAGAGCGCTCTCGCTACGCGTAAAGACGACCTATGTTACTCATCATCCTATACGACAAAAATACACATGCTGCGCCCCTACATCCTTTTGTGACTGAATTATTGTCTTAGCCTGCGCACCATGGATTCCATATTCAACTTATAAACGAGAAATTTCGCCATTTGACGAATTTTCTGCCGTATTTTTCTTTGCGACAGAACTTTGCTAGGGTATTGGTTATGATGTTGTAAAGTATTTAGTCGATCCTCATGAGCATATAACTGATGTTGTTGATGAGCAATCACTGCATTGAGATCATGGAATCGCTTAGTATTCTGCTCATAAGGGTCATAAAGATAACGTGTGTAACGTTTATAAATGAATCCCCGTTCTTTGTTAACGTAATTGATATTTTTGTCAAAATCTCCAATGAATCGGATGTCCGCACTACATCGTGGCTGAGTCATCGTGGGATACACCAGATCGCTATAATAAATATCTCTGTGAATAATAACAACGCTTCCCACACGCAATAAGGGTGCGTATAAATCAGCACTGTAATCTTTAATGAGCCCACTCAAATGATGCCAAAATTGTTCACTGTAGGATGCAGCTTCTGCAGAATCAAATTTTTCACGCACGGCATTGTGGTGGAACAAAAAAGCGATGTCTTTGTTGTCTTCAAATTGTTTTAAATTTTTAGAGTAATGAGCAAATTTATTGGAGATAAGCAAAATACCAGGCGCAGACAAGTCTACATCGCAGAACGGAGTCCACACCGTATATTCCCCTTCCGGACGTGCCGTTTGCTTTGCATATTCAACCACCTGACCGTCGCAATGTAATCCTAAGTGCATCATCGGATAGGTAGGATTAGGACGGCGAAGCATGGGACCATGCATCGCAGCGATATTCCCTTTAAGCAGAAAAGAAAATAAATCGAGCAGAGGGCTTCGCTCGATCATGTCCATAAAAAGCTCAAGATGGTAGCTGCCTTCTTGATCTGAGTGAAATCCGTAGGTGGTACCAAAGTAAGCCTGCTGCTCACCTGACGTCATTTTTTTATTCTGATAAGCCGTATCTAGCCGTTGGAACAATTGCGCAGCATAATTTCGGCACAAGGCCAAAGCTTGTGTATTAAAAACATCTTCAATAACACAATGCCCCACGTTCTCTAAAGCAGCAGCGATGGCATTAAAGTCTTCTGTGTACCCAGAAAAACGAGGACTGACTCCCGTAGGCATGGGATATGGCATGAAAACCTCCATTTAAATAGTTCAACTCCCCATTGAACTTGCCATCGTACCATCTGGTATCTATTTTGGTAATATTTATTTTTGTGGTTTGCTAAAATCCTGTATTAGTATAAGTGGACTTTGGCCAATTTTGACCGCACATACACTATTCGGTACGCATTATATTAGTGTCATGGATCTTTAGTTAATAACCAGACACATTTGTCTCATGTGCTGAATGCTGCCATACGCACTGCTTGTGCACGATATTCCTTTGATAGTACCGCTTTGATACTCAGCGTTATGATCTCAGCCGTTACTTTTTATAGTCTTTATCTGTGTCTTTTGGTGTGTTATAGCTCATCGCGGCGTCAGCACCATACTGATAGCACGGTTGAAACTGCAACAAATGAAAAGGCAAAGGTAAAAGAGCTTAACCAGCAGACACTTTGGCAAAAGGCTTTGGAAAAATTACACCGGTTAAAAGCCACACAAAATAGTCATCAGCCTCTCTTGCGATCTCAATCCTGCGATGCAATCCATCCCTGAGGCACCCTATCGATACCTCTATACCCTAATTCGAAACTGATAGTATTTTATCCCCCACCTTTTAAAATGTAATACTTAATAATCGGGTTAATAATTTGATATTGACCTTCCTCTTTTTCAACCATGTCTTTTTCCTCGAGCCCTTCTAAGGCAGTGAAAATGGAGCTGGGCGTCATTTGTAATTCCAACATATTCTCTTTAGACGAAAGGGCTGAAGTTATTCCTCGTGCTATTTGTAACGCAACTGTTTTTTGCCCAATGGATAATAGCGATATCTCTTTAATTGCATCGCTCTTTTCTTCTTCTAAAATAATATTCCATGCTTTATTTACTTCGTTAATAGAGGGCGGTTTTTTCTCGTGATATGCTAGTAAACGATCGCATAGCTTATTAACATAATAGGGATGTCGTTCTGTGCATGAAGTAATGGTTTTGATTATGTCATTATTAAGTTCATGTTTCCAAACAGCTTTGGCTACTTTTTGAATGTGATTTTTGTAATGATCAAGTTCTATTCTTTTTAGCGCTATTTTCCAGCACAACTTATATAATGGACGATGATCGTCTTCAAACATAGCGGTAAGCAATCTCCGATGACTACCTGAAAAAATGATTGTTAAATATTTTGTTTTTTGAGCAACATGTCGTATGGCCGCCTCTATACCAGCCCCTTTTGCAATAACACCTACATTTTGAAATTCATCCATTAATAACACGACGTATTTTTTATTCTCTTCGAGCAATCGTTCTAAAAGCTGTAATGCTTCTTTCACGTTAGCCGCAGGGTCTGTTTCAATATCCGCTGTCAATTCTAACTTAGTCGCAGGCACACCAATATCTAATTTTGGTTTGAGCGCTTTTATGTATTTTTTTATGGAAGGAATCCATTGATCAACAGGACCTAATGCTTTTCCCATCGCTTCAATAACACCCTTCAATAGGTAAGATTCTATGACCTTCTCACTACGAGCCATGTAGAAATCCATTTCTACATAAGGCAGCCCCGTGATTTTTATTGCTTGAAGAGCAAGGCTTGATTTTCCATATCTTCTCGTCGCTATCAATAGGGTGTGCTTCCCATTTTTTATATTTTCAACCAGTAGCCGAGTGTCTTCCGTACGATTACAAAAAGCTGGCCCTGTCGCTATTCCTAAAGGAAAATAATCACGCGGCCGCATTTTATTCCTCTTTCATTTAACAGATGATCTCAATCACCGACATGACCGATATCATACATCGTAAATTGGCGTATCGCAAGTTTACGTATCCCCCTGGGGCGCTGATGACCTGTGCTTCGCCTCAGAATGACAATGACACAGAATAGAGCATGTCCGGCATCGGAGCAGCCTGTGGACTGCTAGAAATACCACTAGTATTTTTAATATTGTCTTAATTCTGATCAGTTATAATACGCCTTGATAAACTCCATAGAATATTATCGTATAATATGAAGCCTAATAGCAGCGTGATATTTGAGACTATAGAAAGGGGAAATATTTCTCTGTTACCTCTCGATTTTTTGAATCCAGAATCTCGTGAAAAGATGCGTCGTCTGATAAATACATCTCTCGATGCCATGCTGCTGATTGTGGCAAGCGACGGTTGGACTTATTACCGAAATGATATAGACAATTTCACTGAGCATGCCGCATCCATTCCTCTCACTTTTTTTACGCAAAGCGGTCAAGAACTCACCTTACCGGAAGTTAACCGATTATCCAGAGGAGAAAAAAACGCCCAATTGATCCACAACATCGCTTTAGCAACCGCACTACAAAGAAAAAGAACTCCCGATTGCCCTCTGTCTCTTGAATCATTCTTATACCCCATCATGACACCCAGTGGTCAGAGTTATGAGGCTTATGCTTTAGGAAAATATTTTCTCAGCCAATTAAACGATGACCATAGGATCCATCATTCTCGCTTGCCCCATATATCACTGCTTCATGAGCCCCTAACCCATCTACCATTGACACTCGACCAAGTTTACCCGAATCGTTCATTACAAACTTACATTGATTACTTTTATAAAAAAGTCATCGAGAGAAACCATGCTGTATGGCAAGGGAAACAACGAATCATCCAGAAAAAAATTGCTGATAACGATCGGCTACCCCCTAAACAAAAATTAAAACGCATTTTAACTATACAAGAGGAGATGAATCGATGGAAAGAATATCTAGAACGAGCAAAAACGCGCTGGGAAATATTGAAAACTGACAGCGATCAACAAATGAGAGGATGGTCATCATTGCTCAAAAAAGAAAAGCGTAAAGCAAAAATAACTTACTGGCTTCAACTGGACAGCTGTGGAAGCAACCATAGTGTAACTCAAAAAACAATACTTTTATGTATAGGCGTTAGTTGTTCGTTCATGGTCCTCTGTTTTTTATTCTTAGGCTTATCCTTTTTTACACCTGTTGACAATAATTCTGCCAGTGATTCACTGCGTATTTGGAGTCTATGGGCAGCTATCATTACTGGAATAATGACATTGGTAACATCCGGATTATGCTTGGGTCTCGTCGCTTTCCCTGCTGCATGGCAATATCGCCATACCATGGGTACGCTACTACCTATCAAAAAATCTTACATCCAATTAGCTACCACAGGCTATCATCAAGCACTCAGTATTTTAGCGATACGCGTTCCCTCTTCCGTTGAGGCCGCGCAGAACAGAGAAAACAATCCAGGAGTTTCGAACGAAGTTCGAAACTCCTGCAATCGTGAAATAAATTCTACAGAAGACCCTCAGGAAACCACAGCGTTATTAACCATTCAGTGCCAGCGGTAGCGTGCTTATAACAACTTATGTTTCTGTTTGAGCTTCTCATGTTAGGCAGTATAATCCTACCCATAGTAACGAAATATGAATGCGAGCAGAGCGAGGAGGAGGGATCTCACACACCCCTAACCG
>Ga0155588_1072_pt1 | contig 19397 bp, 16 predicted proteins | sample RifCSPhighO2_12_FD_107245 | JGI IMG/M metagenome (GOLD analysis project Ga0155588, IMG submission 107245) | Gammaproteobacteria bacterium RIFCSPHIGHO2_12_FULL_41_15
TCATACAAAGTGGTGTTGCACAACCTGAAGCAACTGTGGCAGGAGAAGATGTTTCTCGCCCATTGGGCATATCTTGTATTGGCGAAAAGGTAGTCACACGACTAGGACTAGGACTAGGAACTCCTCGCGCTTCAAGATCATTAACGATTGCATCCGTAATCTGAGCCAAAAACCAATCAACTACATCATATGGAGTAAGCAGTTTTTGATGAGTGATTGTCGGGGTATTTGCAGCAGCAAAGCTTAACTCACCCGACTGTCTTGTGCGATCATATAATTCCACAATCAAATCGTTAAACTGTTCAAATACTTTATACTCATTTGCAATACGCTGAAGTTCTTCACTTGGGGATATTCTATCGCAAGCATTATCTGCTCTCGTTATCGCGTTGACTATTGGATTCTGAAGTCGCTTCATCTTCAAAATCAACTCTCTATCTTTCGGTAATAACGTTGAATTACCCCTAATAATGCTTTCTAAAAATTTGTCATCTAACATTGTCTCTCTCTCTTATGACGATCACTCGCCACTGTGTTGTTTGTTTGTGTTGCTATCCTTGTTGGTTTTGTCCGTGTTTGTCTTCTTTGTATTTTAGGGTGGGCGCACATCAAATTGATAAAATCACAGGGAAAAACACCTGTCTTTAATCCACACCGGGTATATACTGCGCGCAGTATAGATACCTTTTCCAAAAGGAAAGTGATCGGATCATACCGCAGCAAACTTAAATCACCATTAAGTTTAGATTCATTTGCCTAATATTTCAGATTCTGGTAGAAACGGGTCACTTTCTTTCATCCAAAGGACGCGATTCCATGATCATTACACCTAAAGTTCGCGGGTTTATCTGTACTACCGCTCACCCCGAAGGCTGCAAAGCCAATGTATTGGCGCAAATTTGTCAAATCAAATCACATTCACCACTCGTCACTGGCCCTAAAAAAGCGCTAATTATTGGTGCCTCTACCGGTTATGGTTTAGCGACGCGCATTGCGGCTGCCTTTGGTGCTAAAACAGCGACTATCGGCGTATTCTTTGAGCGCCCTGCTGCCGGTAAACGCACAGCCACAGCAGGCTGGTATAACAGTGTCGCCTTTGAAGAGGCTGCTCATGCCGACGGTCTTTATGCCAAAAGCATTAATGGCGATGCTTTTTCTCATGAAATTAAACAAGCAACCGTCGATCTCATTAAAAAAGATTGGGGTGGCGAAGTCGATTTAGTCATTTATAGTCTTGCCTCTCCTCGACGCGTACATCCTACAACGGGTGACATTTATCAATCTACACTTAAACCAATTGGTGATTGCGTCACAGCAAAAACGGTCGATGTTTTATCGGGCGAAGTTAGCGAAGTCAGCATTGAGCCTGCCAATGAAGATGACATCAACAATACTATTGCGGTGATGGGAGGCGAAGACTGGCAAATGTGGATAGACACACTGCAAAAAAATGATTTGCTTGCTGAAGGTGTTAATACCATCGCTTATTCTTATATCGGCCCCCAACTCACACATGCTATTTATCTGAATGGTACTATTGGCGCAGCTAAAAAAGACTTGCAGAACACAGCAAAAAAATTGGATGAACAACTAAACCCTATTGGCGGCCATGCTTATATTGCTGTCAATAAAGCGATCGTGACTCAAGCAAGTGCTGCCATTCCGATCGTACCGCTTTATGCCTCTATTCTGTATAAAGTGATGAAGACTCACGGTAAGCATGAAGGTGCTATTGAGCAGATGTGGCGTCTTTTTTCTAAAAAAATGGAGGGTGATACTGTAGTGACTGAAGAGGGGTGCTTGATTCGACTCGATGACTTAGAAATGCTGCCTGAAGTTCAAGCCGAAGTACGCGCTATTTGGGATGAAATCAATACGGACAATGTTTATAAACTGTCCGACTTAAATGGCTATCGACACGAATTTTTTAAATTGTTTGGCTTTGAAGTTGAAGGGGTTGAGTATGAAAAAGAAGTGGAGGCCGACTTAGGCATGCCATCGGCTTAGAGATTTTTTGACTATTGACTTGCAGAAGCTGATTCGTATAATGGCGTCCTGCTTTGGCCTCGTACTATTTTGGCTAAGAAGTGACTGGAACAGCGAATCTTAATGCTACACGGAAAAGTATTAAAAGCCGTATTAAGATTAATGACAAAAAAAATGGATTCAGGCTTGGATAATATCGATCGACATTAAGTCGATGCACAACTAAGCCGTAGGAGAGTCAAGATGTTAGTACTGACCCGTTCAATCGGTGAAAAGCTTATTATTGGGGATGGGGAAATCAAGTTAACTGTACTCGATATTCGAGGCAGCCAAGTCCGAATTGGTATCGAAGCTCCCCGAACTGTAGCTGTTCATCGTGAAGAAATTTTTACAAAAATCAACGAAACTAAAACAGAAAAATCTGAAGCCACAGAAGAAAAAGTCGTCGAAACCGAAGCCTAATGACAACAGCAGTTTCCGTCACCTTAATGTTTTCATACCTCGCCTCACCCTAAACTGAGCCTGTGAATTTCAGATTGGGGTCAGGTTTAGCCGTTCTCGACGAGCGGCTAAATGTAACGCAATGGTCAGCTTTGAGTTAAGGTTGAATGATCTAAATCTCAAAAAAGCGCAATGGACTTCAGTAATTCTCGGCGAGTGTTCGAATCTCGCGCAATTTTCAGCTTTGAGGCAAGGTTGCAATAAAGTCTAGGTAGGATTTATGTTTACAGGTATTACACAAGGATTATTCCCTGTCGTCTCAATAAAAAAGCAGACAGGTCTACTGACATATACGATTCAGCTTAATGAGCTTATGACTGAGCAGCTCAAAATCGGCGCGAGCGTGGCAATCGATGGTGTATGCCAATCGGTCATTGCTATCAAGAATAATCATCAAGTCTCTTTTCAAGCCATTCAAGAAACACTCGATAAAACCACACTTTCCTGCCTAAACGAACAATCACAGGTGAGCGTTGAACGTAGTGTCAAAATAGGCGATGAAATAGGTGGACATATTGTATCGGGCCATGTACATGGCACTGCTAAAATTGTCGATAAAAAACAAACCGACAATAATCTTGAGCTGACATTTCAATGCCCTCGCGAATGGATGAAATATATTTTAAATAAAGGGTTTATTGCGGTAGATGGATCTAGCTTAACTGTGGTGAACACAGACGCTAACGGCCGCTTTAGCGTTTGCCTTATTCCTGAAACATTAAAATTGACGAATTTTTTTAAAAAAAATATTGAAGATAATGTGAATATTGAGCTGGACCAACAAACCATCACTATTGTTAAAACGGTAGAAAGAATTTTAACAAAGCAGTAGAGAGAATTTTAACAAATGATTTTTAGTGCTTCCTCTCGTCTTCAACAGTGGAAGTAGTCTAGTAGGACATCCATGTCCTGCTAGGAGGAGATATGAGAATCATGCTGAACCGCAAAGCGAGACGATTATTCTACAGGCTATCCTGGCCTCTCCGTGAAAACAAACTAATCCCTAAGACCGTCCAATGCTTTGCAGTGGGGAGAATCTTACACTATTAAAATAAAATTAGGATGTAGGACATTCACCAAAGTCTTTATAGTGAATGTCCCACAAAATTGTTCCTTACATAAGTATAGATAAGTCGAGGAATATATACTGCCCAGACAGGCACTCTTGAAGCAGCAATTCCCGGTGAACAAAAAATTTCTATACTGCGCGCGAGATTCGAACACTCGCCGAAAATTACGGCTCCTGAAGGGCGCCGACAAGAAATTGCTAAAGGCAAATAATTCAATAGTTGCTATACTCGTCAGCGAGAGCAGCATGACGCTCGCCCTCTTCCAATCGTACTAATTTTTCCGAGCAATCTTAAAGGAGGCCACAATGGCTCTACAATTACAAATCACCACTCGTGGAATCGACAAATCAGCCAGCCTAGAAGAACGTATTGAACAAAAAGCAGAAAAATTAACGCAATTTATTGACAATATCATCTCTTGCCAAGTCACTTTAGAATCCATCCAAAAAAATAAACACAAGGGCAACTTACACTCAGTGCATATCAAAATTTTAGTGCCCAATAAAGAATTTAATGTCAGTCATAGCGCTGATGAAAGCATTCATATTGCTATTAAAGACGCTTTTGACAAAATGCGACGACAACTTGAGGACTATAACAACCAATTACACGGCGAAATCAAACCACATCGTGAAATTTTACGAGGAACTATTATTCGTTTATTTGAAGGCTTTGGTTTTATAAAAGGTATTGACGGCCAAGAATATTATTTTCATGCAAACAACTTAACTCATCACAAATTTTCTAATCTTGATATCGATATGCCTGTGCATTTCCTACCGGCCATGGGTGATGAAGGCCTGCAAGCACATCGTGTCAGCGCACAAAAGGACGATTAAATGACCGTCGAGAAAGGTAAACCTTGCAGTATTGAATTTACCGTCTATACCGAAGATGGCACTGAGATCGACAGCAATGTTGGCAAGGTGCCATTAGAATTTATTCCTGGCCAAAATCAAATTTTACCTAGACTCGAAATAGCACTCATTGGTAAAGAAGTTGGCGATGAAGTCAGCGTTGAGCTTGCACCTGAAGAGGCTTATGGTCCAGTGGATCAAAACGCTTTTGAAGTGATACCAACCCATACGCTACCGGAAGGCTTCCAACAAGTGGGCGCTATTCTGGGTCTGCAAGATAAAAATAAAGCAGATGAAATTTTTCAAGCAAGGGTACATGCAATCAATGCGGATGAGACGGTGCTAGATTTGAATCACCCGCTTGCAGGAAAGCACTTGCGATTTGAAATTAAAATTTTGAATTTGCAAAATTAATTGCAGCGAAATATTAGATGCGTATCGTCTCAGGGGTGTCCTAATTAAACGCTTTATCCATAATGATTTCCTGGAAGGACTTCCTGGATCCCGCGGTCAAGCCGCGGGATGACGACGATTCCCAAAGAACCATAATTTATTGCATGCGATTGCCCTGCTGACAATATTTAATTAAGGTTAACAAAATATTGTCTTAATCTTCATGCTATATAGTGCGCAATATATTTCATTAATGAAGCCATCCTATCTACTCTATAGGGAAGTTTTAATCTAGGAAGGGCAATAGACTACACGCGAGATTTACTCATGAGACAATTCGCAGCACAGGGTGTACGGGGGTTGAGGTTAACCGTACAAGGGTTGAAGTTAGCCAGTAACGCAAGAAACGCCTCTAGCACCGCGGCATTTCTTAAAGCACGACCTACAATGTACGGCACTGCAGCCGCAGTCGCCGCCTCAACATTTTTTTGGATAAGCAACGCCACTAGCAAGCAACGTGATTCTGTCGTCATACAACCTGATTCAGCTACAGGAGTTCGTACTGCCTCACCTACTCATACTAACCAGCCTCCACTACCACCTTTCGAGCTCAACAAAATCGAGCAATTTATTAAAGATCAAGCATTAGAGGGCAATTTTTGCTTGCTGCGAGGCGATAGATATCACAATACAGGTGATTTTCTCTCAGCGCTTGCGCACCACATTGGTCTTGAAGCTGCGCGTGAACATGTGCTCAACCTATCTCCCGCAGAACAAACAGAAATGCAGGAAATGCACGGCACTGCCACCTCAAATACAGGTTATATAGGAACCACAACCAATCCCATTGTTGCGGCCTACTTTGCTTCTGCAGCGGCTGTTACCGATTCTTCTCGTCGTGAAGATTCAAATCCTATAGGCATAGTCACACTATTCATCTTGTCACAAACTCAAGCAAGAGAAATGGAAAAGAAAGGAGAGCTACTGCCAAACACTCATAATCTTTATGCTTTCTTTGAGCCTAATCCAAGAATTCTTGATACCAATAAAAATCCTGTCCCAGAAGCTGAATTTTTAGTGGCTGGCGGAATTGAAAAAGATAAATTTCGAATCTACCAATTTAGAGTTTAAAAGTAGGCTCTTCCGGAATGCCCGTGGTTTTACAAAATCACGACGATTTCCAAAGAACCTAAAAGTTCCTGGGCACCGTCGATAACTTTTCTACTCGCACACCTTCGTCTGTCGCTAAAATTAGTATGTCTGCGCCGCGTTTTGCAAAAAGCCCATTTGCTACTACGCCGGCAATATTATTAATGATTTCTTCTAAGTGAATGGGTTCATTTATTTGTAAATTAAATACATCTAAAATTTGGTTGCCGTTATCTGTGATAAACCCTTCACGTAATATGGGGTCTCCACCTAGCTTTAATAATTTTCTTGCAACATAACTTCTGGCCATTGGGATCACTTCCACGGGCAAAGAGTGTGCTCGCCCCAGCATGCCGACTTTTTTAGATTTGTCTGCAATACAAACAAATAATTTAGACGCAGCAGCAACAATTTTTTCACGGGTTAAAGCCCCACCACCGCCTTTGATCATATAAAAAAAATCGTTAATTTCATCAGCACCATCGACATAGACATCAACTTCGTTAACGCTGTTAAGATCAACACAATGGATATTATTCGCTTTAAGGCGTTTTTCTGTTTCCACAGAACTTGCAACACAAGCATCAAATTGACCGCGATGCGCTTTAATTAAATCAATAAAATAATTAGTGGTGGTGCCGGTGCCGACACCGAGTATGCCGTCATGAGGCAGAAATTCAAGGGCACGTTCGGCTGCGGCAAATTTAAGTTTGTCGATCTGGGCGTTTTTACTCATAAAAGATTTTCTACCTTCTTGCCAAAGTAATGTCAGCTTGTTCCAGCAATGCATCCACTGTAGGTTCTCGTCCCCTAAAAGCTTTAAATAAAACAGCGGGTTCTTCTGTGCCGCCTGGCTCCAAAATATATTGCAAAAATTTGGCACTGGTCGCTTGATCAAAGACCCCGTTTTCTAAAAATAAAGAAAAGGCATCAGCCGACATGATTTCGGCCCACAAATAACTGTAATAACCTGCCGCATATCCACCTATAAAAATATGAGCGAACCCATTTTGAAAGCGATTATAATCGGGTGTTTTGAATAAAGCAGTCTGCTGACGGATTGCATTTAATACTTTTTGCGCTTGATTTTTTACACCTGGTTGATAGTTTAAATGCAAATCAAAATCGAAAGTTGCTAGCTCAATTTGACGTACTAACATCATGGCACGATGAAAATTTTTGGCACGCTCCATACGCTGATATAATTTATCAGGCAATGGTTCTCCGGTTTGATAGTGCTTTGCAAATAAATCCAAGCTTTGTTTTTGCCAAGCCCAGTTTTCTAAAAATTGACTGGCGACTTCGACAGCATCCCAAGGTATTCCATTAATGCCTGCAACGTCAGCATAGTCAACCGTGGTAAGCATGTGTTGCAAACAATGTCCAAATTCGTGAAATAAAGTGATGACTTCATCGTGTGTAAATAAAGCAGGTGTATTACCAACGGGTGGATTTAAGTTGCAGGTTAAATAAGCGATAGGAAGCTGCACTGTCGTATCATCTATTTTTCGACGCACACGACACTCGTCCATCCAAGCACCGCCTCGCTTGTTTTCACGAGCATACAGATCAATTAAAAATAATGCGCGTAGATGATTCTCTGCATCGTAGACTTCATAACAACGAACTTCTTTATGCCAAGTGTCGACAGCCTGTCGCTCTTTAATAGTCAGTCCAAATAATTTATGCACAATGACAAAAAGACCCTCTAAGACATTAGGTTCTGCAAAATAAGGACGTAAATCTTCTTGTGAAATATTGTATTGTGCTTGGCATAATTTTTCGGAGTAATAAGCGGTATCCCAAGCCTTTAATTCATTTATACCAAAAGCAGTTTTGGCAAATTGATTGAGTTCTTCTACTTCAGCTTTTGCTTTGGGCAAACATTTGCTGAGTAATTCTTTTAAAAATGCTGTCACTTCGTGAGGATTGTTTGCCATTTTAGTGGCCAGAGAATAATCGGCATAATTTTTAAAATCGAGCAAATTAGCGAGTTGAAAACGCAGTTCTAAAATTTCATCAATCAAATGGCTATTATCAAATTGATTAGCATTGGGGCCTTGATCAGAAGCGCGTGTGCAATAAGCTTGATAGAACTGTTCTCGTAGTTGGCGGTTATCAGCATAAGTGATAACAGCATGATACGTTGGCATGTCGAGTGTTAAACACCAGCCATCTAATTTTTTTTGCTCGGCAAATTGTTTGCCAAGCTGTTTAGTAGATTCCGGCAAACCCGACAACTCGGTTTCATCGGTGGTGTGATAACGCCATGCTTGGGTGGCATCTAATAAATTTTGTTCAAAGGTTGCAGATAATTCAGATAGTTTTTTTGTAATGTGGGCAAATTGCTTTTTTTTGTCAGCATCGAGAGCGACGCCAGCTAATGCAAAATCACGTAAATCATTATTGATGACTTTTTGTTGTGCTTTGTTGAGAGTAGAAAATTTTTTGCTATTTTTAATGGATTGAATGGCCTGATATAGTTTTTGGTTGTGACTCATTTGCGTGTAGTAGTCAGACAATCTGGGTAGACAAGCATTATAAGCTTTACGCAAAGCGTCGCTATCAACTACAGCGTGCAAATGACTTACCGTGGACCAATAATTGTGTAATTGATCGCCCAAAATTTCCATGGGTTGGATAAGCGTCTCCCAGTCAAATTCATGATGCAATTTGAGTAGCTGGTCTATGGTATCGAGATTATGGTTTAAAATAACATCTAATGTGTCGGGGATGTCTTTAGGGTGAATAGATTGATAGCTTGGCAAGTCGATATGCGGTTGTTGATTCATGAGAATCCTTAATTTAGTCGTGAATTACTGATGCGGCGGGAGATAGTATACACAAAGCAGCTGCTATGTCGCGAGTCGTAATGCCAACTGATCTTCTAACTTGGAATGCGCTTTGCGTTTATCAACAAAACCATTGGTGATAATAACAAATGAACGCACATCGCCTGTTTTACTTTGAGCATAACCGACCAATGCAGTCACACCCCCCATGCTGCCAGTTTTAGCATGAATATATTTTGAGCGCAGGTCTCCTTTCATCCGCCAAGCTAGGGTGCTGCCCTTTTCCCCTGCTTGAGGGAGTGCTTGATAAAACACAGGAAAAATTTGTTTGTCGTTATAAGCGTAATTCAGCAGTTTGCCAAATTGCTTGGGCGTCATTAAATCATATCGAGATAAACCAGAGCCATCGGTAATATGATTTTTTTTAAAATCAATGCCAGTGGGTTTAGCCAGTATCGCCTCCATGGCTTTCACACCATTACCCCAGGTACCTTGTTTTTGATAGTAAACTTGCCCCAATTTTTTGACCAAAGAGTCAGCGATATGATTATTAGATTCCGTCAACATCACTCTGATCAACGACTTTAATGGTTTAGAAAAATGGGTGCTGAGTGTATAGAGTTTTTTGTCAGAGGGGACACGGCCTTGTTTAACACTACCGATAAAGGGGATTTGATTGTTTTGAAAACTCGTGGTGATTACGCTTTTAACCAGTTTTTCAGGTTCTGTCAGTGCCATTTTTCGACTAATGTGTTTGGCTTTAATGTTGAGATTGCCTTGTAATAAATAATGATTAGAGGGTGAAGCATAAATTTTGATAATGCTCGAGTGTGGTGCCGTGATGACTTCATTCTCAAAAGTAACAATGCCAGTGGGTAATATTGGTGTGAGTTTCGCTTTTTGACCTAAAGCGTTGCTAGGATCAATACGTAGTGCGAAATTATTTTCATTCAAACTAATTGCACTAACCGGTGCAGAATAATAATAGCCCATATCATCATAGACTCTGCCAGGTGGATAAGAGGCATGATCATAGGCACTTTTATCAATATAAACATGACCATTAATTTTTTTAAGTCCTTTGTGTTTTAAGTTAGCGATGAGTTTTTGTAGATCGCTTGTACGAAAGTCAGGATCACCGCTAAATTTAAAATAAACATCACCATTAATAACGCCATGATGAATAGGGCTGGCACTTATCACGTCTGTTTTGAACTGATAATCTTTGCCAAGATATTTCAGGCTGGCAATAGCCGGCACAATTTTTAAAATACTCGCCGGCGTAAATAAGTAGTGTTGATTTTTTTCAAATAGCACGTGCTTGGTTTTCATCGATTGCACATAAATGCCTTGATGAATATTGTTTGGCGCAGCTTGAAGGAGCTGGTTAATGTCTGTTTTTAAATCAGCATACGTCGTGCCACATAAAATGAGACTGAAAATAAAGGCGGATGACTTACCCATTGCGTCCTCTTCTAGCAATAATCACGACAATAACGGCGCCAATAATAACAATAGGAATGGCGATAACAGATAAATAAGCTTGAATTAGGCCCGCACCAACTGCAAACAATCCTAAAATAATGCCGACAATCGTGAGTGATGTGTCGAAAAATAGACCGGCTGCAAAGGTCGTCATTGCCACTAGCACAAGCACAGCGAAACCACCTTCTATTCTTCCCATAATGCCGGAGTCAACATAAACCGTCATGATCAAGATGGACGCCATGAGTCCAAGCCACAGTACAATTTGCAAGCCCACATTCTTACCGCTCAACGTGCCTTTTGATCGGTCAACATACCAAGTTAACCAAACACTAATGATGGCGTAACAAGGAGACAGAACGCGCCAATAAAACCATTGCCCCGTGGGGAGAAAATCATTAATGATTAAACCAAGAAAAGCGAACACCAACATAATAATGGCAACTACAATACGCGCTTTCCAAATTTTTGGAACTTGTGACTTAATAAATTGATGTGTAGGGTTGCTGCTGCGCGGGGGGAGAGGGTTGCTGCTCGGCGAGCTGCCAAGATCGCTGTCATCCATGTTCTGGCTCCAAAACGTATAGAAGGAAACTACAAGATTGCTTTGGGGTTGTCAATTTGAGTCGTCATCTTACTTGCGCTCGGTCACCCATTTAAGTTTTGGATTTCAGATTGGCCCTTTACTGAGGCTATGCTAGGATGTCGATCTTTCCAGTGCTGACAACCAATATGAACCGACGAATCAGAGCCATACAGTTTATCTATACACAGTTATTTTATATGGGGTTGCCTTATGTGTTGTGGCGACATCGCCGAAAAGAGCGTCACGTAGCAGTTGCCAAAGGTCGTTTGCACGAACGCTTAGGTAAAGCGCCTATACTAAAAGAATGTATTTGGTTGCATGCTGTGTCAGTGGGTGAAATGATTGCTGCAGCACCCCTAGTCAATGCACTGACTGAACGCTATTCCGACTTACCCATTTTAGTGACCTGCACAACAGGAACAGGCTCTGAGCAGGCGATCAAATTATTTTCTAATAAAGTAGCGCATGTTTTTTTACCGTACGATTTGCCCTGGCTGATTCGTCGTTTTTTGAGACGAGCTAACCCTCGATTGCTCATTATTATGGAAACAGAGTTGTGGCCCAATTTGTTGTCACAATGTCAAAAAGCCAAAGTGCCCGTGATGTTGGCCAATGCACGCTTGTCGAATAAATCTTTGCAAGGTTATAAAAAAATTATGGGATTAACCAGTGCAATGTTAAATCGTTTTGCAGTCATTGCAGCACAAAGCCAACAAGACGCAGAAAATTTTTTACAACTGGGCGTCTCCAAAGAAAATTTATTGATTGCCGGCAATTTAAAGTTTGATCTCACAGTGTCAGAACAGGTGCATGTACAAGGCAAAGCGCTACGTCAGGCAATCGGCCCTCGCCCTCTTTGGATAGCTGCAAGCACGCATGAAGGTGAAGAAAAAATATTATTGGCTGCTTTTGCAACCGTGCTAAATCAACTACCTAATTGTTTGCTGATATTGGTACCGCGTCATCCCGATCGTTTTAATAAAGTATTAAAGCTGTGTGAGCAAGCGGGCTATAAAATCGCATCTAAAAGCCAAGTGGATGCGCCACACGAATCAGATCAAATTTTTTTAGTCGATCAAATGGGTGAGCTGCTGCCGTGCTATGCGGCCAGTGATATTGCTTTTGTTGGAGGTAGTTTGCTACCCATTGGTGGACATAATATGTTGGAACCCGCTGCTTTTGCATTACCTATTTTAACAGGACCTTATTTAGCAAATTTTTTAGCGGTGAGTGAAAAGTTACAAATGGCAGGTGCTTTGCAAATTGTCAACAACGCTCAACAAATCTCAGCCATTGTCCTGGCACTGTTTGCTGATAAAGATAGCAGACACAGAATGGGCGCTGAAGCTAAAAAAGTGCTGCATACTAATATTGGTGCGTTAGATCGACACTTGGATTGGATCACACATAATCTACCGTCATTGTAATAGCAAAATATACTGCGCGCGGTCACAAATTTAAGTTTTGGATTTCAGATTGAGCTTAGATTTAAAAGGGTTCTTTCGGAATGCGCGTGGTTTTAATCCTTGCTGTCATTGCGATACGCAAGCGAAGCAATCTAATCTAAATCTCTCATTGCGAGCGACCCTTGCTGTCATTGCGAGCACCCTAGCCCTCTGGGGGCAAATATCAGCAAAGAACTTTTTTGATATATAATCCTAGAATCAATGGGGAAGTTCTTTGAGAGCGAAGCGAAGCAATCTAATCTAAATGACAATTCGCTTCGCTCGCAATAACGAGATATCGCTTTTACAAAATCACGACGATTCCCAAAGAACCAAAAAAACCCTGACTCCGCATTCTCAAGCTCTAAATAGTTGTGGCCTGTGTTAAATCATAGCCCGCAGAGCTGGGGTCAGATTGTTTGTGTTGTTCGTCGTAAGGGATATATCGCATTTGAAACTTCGTAAAATTTAACGTTAAAGTTTCTACCGGCAAATTTTTTTGTTGCTGTTCAGCATTAACACCCATCTTTGAGCCAGCAGTGTCACTATGCGCTGCATTAACAGCGGTTTCTTCGATGCTACTAATAATGACATCCGTTAAAGTGAGCTCAAAATAATTTGAGACAGAATCACTCGTCGTGCAAAGTTGCAATGTCACTTCTTCAATAACTTTACCATCCAGTGCATTTTGAAAAAGATGAGTGGTGGCTTTATCCATCCGCTTAGTGAGTGTCACTTCGCTAATGGCTGGGCGTGTACTTTCACGATTAATGGTTCGACCCGGTTGAGTGCTGATATTGCGACTCGCACCAAATCGAAATGAGTCGATACTAATCCAGTCTTTATGGTTACTACTGGTTACATCCCCTTTGATATTAGGTCCTTTGGTGGTTAGATACATAGTCATTTGAATTTCTCCTTTTAATAATTAAGGCCTGCGAGTGAAATAGCTTTCATTCACGAGGTATAAAGCACGCGCAAGAAATATTTTGAAAAATCATGAAGTGGTTGGTAAAAATATTGATTGACTGTTGGTGACCAGGCACCATTTTCGGAAGGGGGGTGCGGGGCATTATATACACGTTGAAATGAAATATCTATACCAATTGCGACAAAAACGTTTTTGCTGGCACAATCAAAGGTTCAGGCCCAACAAAACAATTCTTGTTGACATAATCCATTTCAATCACTACTTGCAATGCATATTCAACATTCAACTGATTTTGAAAATAGTACAAATGCGGTGAAATTGATTTATTATTCTTATGTTTTACTTCAATTAATATCCACGGTTTATTATTTTTTATGATGACAAAATCAACTTCACGCCTTTCTTTATCTCGCAGATAATGTAATGCATAGTCTCCAATCCCAATATCGTTCCAATAATTTATTGCTTTCAACAAAGCAAGCGCGACAAAATTTTCAGCGCGTGCACCCTCATCTTGGCAAAGCGACCAATCCCACAAATAGAATTTAGGCTCTTTTAATAAAGATCGAGATACATTTTTTGAATACGGTTTAATTTCAAAACAAAAGTATAAAGACTTTAAAACAGATAACCATTCGCGCACCGTCTTATCTGTAATACGTATATGCTTTGCTAAATTAGAATAAGTGACTTGTTCACTGGCAGTTTGTTTCATATATTCAGCAAGCAACTCCAAGCGCCCCAAATCCTGTATACGGGTTAAATCACGAATATCTTCTTGAAATAGCTGTTGAGATCGCATTTTTTGCCAACGGCGACAAAAAGTTTCACTTTGTTTAAGATAAGGATCAGGGTACCCGCCAAATTGCCATAACGCCTGAAAAGCTTCATCGTCTATTTTTTTAGGCAGAGGCAATATATCTACCTTTCTAGAAAATTGTTTATGCACCAATTCTGCAACTGATAAAGGGTGAAAAGAGAATGGAAAATAGCGCCCCATTAAACTATCGCCACCACGACTATAAACATCTAATCTTGCACTACCTGTCACTAAAATCCGCGCCTGATCGGGATAGCTATCATAAAACCCTTTTAAAAAATCTCGCCAATGGGCATATTTGTGAATTTCGTCGAAACAAACAATAGGTTTATCATTTTGCAAGGCCTTTAATGAAACACGATCAACAATTGCGTTAGTACCTTGCAGTATGAGATCTCTATCATCCGTATTATCCCAAGACAAATAAGTGGCTTGGCTTTGTTGCGCAACAATATCCTGTGCGACTGTCGTTTTGCCAGACTGTCTTGGACCCATTACAAAAACCATTTGCCGATGCTCTGCAAAATGGTCTAAAAATATTTTCGTATAGTTTCTTTCCATGCGACCAAAATAGTATATCGCTCCGAAATAGTCAAGACTATTTCGGAGTGCCGTTCGAAATGGGTTAGATCAGTGAGTTAAAAATTTTTCGCAACCTTCGACGAGTATTATCCTCCAACCTCATCAGAATTGTGGTGACACATTGGCAAAGCGCTACAATTTTATCGGCGCAATTTTATCGGCGCGCTTGCGAACTACAATCTTACTAATATAGACTACCCTCCTTCTTTTAAAACGTCACAGGAGCTTTGATCGATGTTGTCGCAAGTGGATTATATTTGGATGGATGGTGCAAAACCGACAAAAAAATTACGCTCTAAAAAGCGTATTGTGTTTCATGATGATAAATTAACATTAAATCAAATTCCTCAGTGGAGTTATGATGGTTCCTCAACGTATCAATCCGACGGTTCTGACTCCGATTTAATTCTAGATCCTGTCTGCTTAGTGAAAGACCCTGTTACGAAAGGCGAAAATAATTACTTAGTGATGTGCGAAGTGTTTGCCGCAGATGGTTCACCACATCCAACAAATACCAGAGCAAAGTTGCGCCACTTAATTGCAGAATATGGTGAAGTTTGTGAACCCTGGTTTGGCTTTGAGCAAGAATATACTTTATTTAGAGGGCATACTCCTTTGGGATGGCCGAAAGGTGGTTATCCAGCACCACAGGGGCCTTTTTATTGTGGAGTTGGCGCAGATGAAACGTTTGGTCGTGAATTGGTGGAAGCGCATGCGAAGGCTTGTTTAGATGCTGGGTTAATGTTGTATGGTACGAATGCCGAAGTCATGCCAGGGCAGTGGGAATTTCAAATTGGGTATCGTGGAGTCGAAGGCGAAAGTGCTGACCCACTGACTGTGTCTGATCATTTATGGTTGGCGCGATACCTTTTATACCGTTTAGGGGAAGGGTTTAATATTGTCGCTAAACTGCATCCAAAACCCATGAAAGGAGATTGGAATGGCGCGGGGAATCACACTAATTTTTCTACACGCTCTATGCGTGATCCTAAAACAGGTATGACAGCAATTAAAATAGCTATCGATGCATTGCAAAAAGCCCATGATGAGCACATTAAAGTGTATGGTGCTGACTTAGAAGAACGCTTAACAGGTGCCCATGAAACCTGTCATATTTCAGAGTTTCGCGCTGGAGTTAGTGACCGCGGTGCTTCTGTGCGCATTCCTCGTCAGGTGGCCAATAATGGTTATGGTTATCTTGAAGATAGAAGACCAGGTGCCAATGCAGATCCTTATGAAGTATCTACTGTTCTCATGAGTACCGTCTGCCCATTGCTTGCAAAAGAAAGTGCGGGGGCTTCTGCTTAAGCAGTCAATTGTCCTGCGCGCAACACAACTCACATTCTCGCATCTTAAATTTGTGACCGCGCACAGGATAATATGGCCTTCAAACTGACCGATTGCTATACTGGCCGCCTTTCGATTTGCTCATGGCGGCCAGTCTATGTTTTCAGCGCAAAAAGTCATTGTTATTATTCCTGTCTACAACGAAAAAGAAGTGATTATAGAGACTGTGGCTCAAATTTTAGAAGTCACCAAAGCTTTAGATCATTTTTCTGTTGAAATTCTTGTGTTTGACAGCCACTCCACCGATGGTAGCGCTGAACTCTTAAAAACAATGTCTTCGACAGAGGCGCGTTTACATTTTGCTTCCGAACCACAAAAAACAGGACTCGGGTCCGCTTATCATCAAGCTTTTTGCATGGCTATACGAGAATTGAATGCCGATATCGTATTCGAATTTGATGCCGATGGTTCACACCAACCTAAATACATTCCCGCTATGCTTGAGCTATTTAATTTGGGTGTTGATGTCGTGGTAGGCAGTCGTTATGTCAAAGGCGGCTCTATCCCAGACAACTGGAAATTTCACCGAAAACTATTATCGGTAACAGGTAATTGGATTGCTCGCGTGGTATTGACGTCTAAATACAAAGATTTTACCAGTGGTTTTCGTGCGACACGCACGACGATTCTCAAAAAAATATTGCCAACCAAATTTATTTGCAATAATTATGCTTACAAACTGCAGCTATTTTGGTTGCTACACCAAGCCAAGGCTCGCATCAAAGAATATCCTATTGAATTTATCGATCGTCACAAAGGGTACAGCAAATTTCCTCGTAATAATATGTGGGAATCTTTGCATGTTGTGTTGACGTTACGATTTCGCACATTAAAACGATTTATGGCGATGTGTGTAGTGGGCACAGGTGGGGCAGTCGCTCAATTTGCTGTCTATAATTTTTTTCGACAAGTTGCTACTCCCGTAGAGTCTAATATCCTTGCGACCGAATGCGCTATTTTATTTAATTTTTTATTTAATAATTGGTTGACGTTTCGATCCTCGACAAAAACAGCAGGCGTTTTTGCGCTGGCGAAAAAACTATTGAAATTTAATTTTTGCTCTTTAGGCTCTATGCTCATGCAGGTGGTTTGGTTGGCTATTACCACCCATTATTTTCATCCCAATAGGATGCTTGAAAATGTATTTGTTGGAACAGGCATTCTTTTCGGTTCGTTGAGTAATTATTTATTATATTCTCGCTGGGTTTGGCGCCCCGCTAAAAAAAGGATTGCTTAAATGTTAGTGCCCGTTATTTTATGTGGAGGATCAGGAACACGACTTTGGCCCTTGTCTCGAAAAAGTCTGCCTAAACCTTATCTACCTTTGCTATCTGATAAAAGTATGCTGCAAGAAACCATTTTGCGTAGCCAGCAATTAACCGATCAACCGATTATCATTGTTTGTAATGAAGCGCATCGATTTTTAGTCGCGCAACAATTATTAGAAATGAATATTCACTCTGCGCATATTTTATTGGAACCCACCGGCAAAAATACCGCGCCGGCAGTTGCATTGGCTGCACATTATGTTGAAAAGACGCTGGCATTAAAACCAGCGAACCTGTTGGTATTGCCGGCTGATCATTTGTTAGAGATAGATTTAGCCTTCAAACAAAGTGTTGTTTTAGCAGAGCAACTTGCAACACAAGGTGAGTTAATGACTTTTGGGGTAACACCGACAACGCCTTCAACCGCTTATGGTTATATTCAATCCGCTAGTGTGATAGCACCGGGTGCTTATCGAGTTATGCAATTTATCGAAAAACCAGATTTACCTAAAGCAAAACAATTGATCGCTCAACAAAATTGTTACTGGAATTCCGGGATGTTTGTGTTGAATTCAGCGACGTATTTGCTGGAACTGGCGCAATATGAAAAATCTCTGTCAAACGACATGCAGTGCATTGCCAAAACTTTTCGAAAAGATTTAGATTTTGTGCGTTTTGATAATCAATTATTTGAGCGCCTCCCGGCCAAGTCGATTGATTATGCGGTCATGGAGCATACGCCTAAAGCAGTCGTTATTCCCATAGAGACAAAGTGGAGCGATATTGGCACTTGGGATGCCATCAGTGCGCTACAACCGGCGGATGAAAATAATAATATTTGTCATGGCAATGTGATGCTAGAAGACTCTAGCAACTGCTATGTCCAAGCCAATCATCGCTTAATTGCTGCGATTGGATTGCACAATCAAATTATTATTGAAACCAAAGATGCCATCCTAGTGGCTGATAAATCACGCTGCCAAGCAGTGCAAACAATTGTTGCAAAATTAAAAGCACAAAATATTGCACAAGCGACAGAACACAGTTTGGTTTGTCGCCCTTGGGGGCAGTTTGAAATCATTGATGAAAGTGATGGTTTTAAAGTGAAACGCATTGTCGTCAATCAAGGTGCTACATTATCCATGCAAAAACATATGCATCGCTCTGAACATTGGGTCGTGGTTAAAGGAACAGCGGAGGTCACTTGCGATGATAAAGTGTTTTTATTGTATGAAAATCAATCGACCTATATTCCGCAAACGGCTCGTCATCGTTTAAAAAATGTAGGGAAAATCTCGCTTGAAATTATCGAAATTCAGGTGGGGCGCTACTTAGGTGAAGATGATATAGAACGCTTTGATGATGTGTATGGGCGAGTGACGCAGACAGTCAGCGCGTGCTAAACAGCATCGCGCTCTAGGAAACAGTACCGCGCACTTTGTCAGCGGCTACACGACTCAAGCTGAAAAAGTCACCCCGAAACTAACCGTTGCTACATACACATTACGTGCTTGCATGGTCAGCGGAGAAAACGTTGGTGCATCGTTATAGAAAGTACCCAGATTATAATTACCCAGATATTGAATGACTGCATCGACATCAAACTCGACATTAGGTGTATAGTCATGACCCAATCCAAGTCCGGCTGAAACATAAGGTTTATTCGTTTCGACTTTTTGAGTAACCGCAGAAGGTGTACTCCCTGCAACAGAGACTGTCGTAGTGGAATTAAAAAAGACCGCACCACCACCCGCCTCAATAAAAGCACGGTTATTACCCGCAAAAAAATTAACAAGCCGCAAGTTAATCCCCGCCGTTTGTATAATCGTTTTATTATTGATGGAATTTGCAGAGCCGAGATTTCTAATAAACTGATTGGCACCCAAGTTTGGAGTACCAAGATATTGGTATTCCGCTTCAACACCTAAATAATACACTTGCAGAGGAAATAGAACGCCAGCAGATGCTTCGCCACCAACGCGAGAAGTTTTAATTTTTACACCATGAAAACCGTTAGTCACGAGCGTGCTAGTGCCTTGCGTAAATTTAACATCATGACTGAAAATCCAGTTGTAATTGCCTGCTGCTCGTACATAAATACCACCATGACGCATCGGTTCATCGTTAAATTGACTTTCTGCTAGCGTGGTTGTTGCAATAAAGCAAAGACAGAATAAAGAGAGTA
>Ga0155588_1041_pt2 | contig 19280 bp, 17 predicted proteins | sample RifCSPhighO2_12_FD_107245 | JGI IMG/M metagenome (GOLD analysis project Ga0155588, IMG submission 107245) | Gammaproteobacteria bacterium RIFCSPHIGHO2_12_FULL_41_15
TTGTAAACATGCATATGCTTTTCTACAACTCTGGACATCAAAAACAAAATTATCCAATAATAATATCTATTGGGCTTAGTAGGCTATACCACTATTATTTTCAATAGCCTGAATTCCATCTGACTGTCCTGCGCAACACACATTTTCAAAAAATGCTAATATTCACTTAATCTGTACGAGCTACACTGCGTGCAGTCACAAAAAAAATAAATTTAAACCTAGAATCAGCAGTTGAAAGCATAGCAAGAAAGCTTAAGGTGCTGATTCTAGGTTAAAGATAGGTGTACTCTCATGCTCGACAAAAAAAGAATAAAGAAAATTGAACAACTGTTATCTGATCCTGCTAAAACCAAAGACGCCAAAAATGAAGAACTGTCTACTATAATAGATTCAGCTAACGGCGAAGGTTGGCTCCCAGATTTAACGGGGTATCTCTTAAAACTTTTTTCTTCTTTTGCTAGCAGTAGTTCTCCTCTCAGTCACTCTATATCAACGACTACCATCAAAAAGGCATTTACTAAGTTGAGCAGCGAGCAGTGCACAGCACTTCTCGAAAATTGCCAACATAATTGGATAAGGTCACGCATCCCACCTCATGATTTTTTTGAACGCATAATACCTACTGTGGTAAGAGAGATGCTCGATCCTTCTACACCTGAAGATCGTGATCCGAAATTTTTCTTTGATTGTCTTCAGTTACTAGACCCAAAAATGCAGATAGAAATTTTATCGAATAATCAATACTACCAACCTAAACCTCTTTGTCCATACTTCAACCATTGGGAGTCTCCATTAGTAAACTATCCTTACTCTCCATTGGTGAACTATCCCTATCGCGACGACAATGCTTTCGAAGCAATGATGGCGTATTTGAAAAACTTGAAAGACCAATCTCTTGAACTGCTAATAACCCTACTTAAACAAAAACCAACAGATCATTATGAACTTAGGATACTACGTCTCATCGCGGAAAGTAGAACTTCTCTTTCCCCAGATTTTTTTCAACTTTTATCTTACATTCCTCTAGCAGAACTCAATCAGATTGTGCGGATTAACTCTGATGATCAGGTATCAAGCAATCCGCTAGCGTACGCTTTCCAGACTCGTGGGCGCGAACCTTTTGACGCATTAGAATCCGTCATTGATGATCAAAATTCGCATGTTGTTCAGTCTGTGCTAATGACTCCAGCATGGGCGTCCATCATCAAAGACGGCGGCTTATCAGCTCGCCTGTTACGAATGATTACCAATCATCCCGACGCTTTACGAGCAATCGACAATGATCAAGAAAATAAACCTTGCCCTGTGGTGATTACAATTCTTTTTGAAGAAATTGAGAGGGTATTAACAGCAGAATATGAGGAAGGTTCCCCAGAACTAGAAACGCCTCAGACAATTATCGAGCAGATAGAAAATCAAAACTCTCTCTTGCACAAAATCATAATGAGCCGTAATAAGCCTGCATCACGCTTCTCATTCTTCTCATCCGATAGGGATAATATGGAGGCAAAGCTAAAACGGTTAGTAAGCGCTTTTATTGACAAGCACGGATCTGCAGAACTCACGAAAGCGGCCAGGTAGCTTGTTTTATACTGCGCGCGGTCACAAACTTAAGTTTTGAATTTCAGATTGGAGTTAGGTTTAAACGATTTTAATGCGAAAAAAACCGAAGTAGAGTAGACCCTCCATGAGGATTTTGTTGGGTCAAATTCTTTTAAAGATGACCTCTCAAAATGAAAGATCAAAACTTACTTAAATGCGTGACCGCGCGCAGTACAGTTCCACTAAGGGACAGGCACAAAATAACTTCCCCTTTAGCATCTCATCTTGGCCGCATCTTTGAACGATTGATCTCATAAAAAATGCTCATTTATCTCGATAAACTCCGCTTTTTTTATGAGATCAATCGTCCAAATCTGCAGCCAATCTGAGAGCTAAAAGGGAAGTTATTTCGTGCCTGTCCCTAAAAACCTCTCCCTTGCATCCTATTTTTTAAAATGCATAATAGCCCCCAGTCAATTTTCCAAAAGAGTACTCACCATGCCCATTTATGAATACCAATGTCACAACTGCGAACATCAATTTGAAAAACTCGAATCCATGTCTGCCGAACCTTGCAAAACCTGTCCTGAGTGCGGCAAAAATCATGTCCAACGTATGATTTCCGCCAGCGGCTTTCATTTAAAAGGTGAAGGTTGGTATGTGAATGACTACAAGAAAAAGCCGACGGCTACAAAAGACAGTGAAATGAAGACTGAAAAAAGTGAAACCAGTGCACAAACGAAAACAACCGCCTCATCCAGTGAGCAAACTAAAACGAAAACAACCGCCACGCACAGCGAAAAACAAGTCAGCAGTATAGCTAGCTAGTGATTTTTACTGCAACGATGCATTAGGCGCAACGCATTAAGCACGCACGCCTAATGCGTCAGCGTCTAATGCGTCAGCGTCTTTCACCAACTCACAACATCGCATACAATAGCGCCAACAACCCACCCACGGATTTCACGGATGAAAAAATTTTTCCAACGCTATTTTTTCCCAGGACTTTTAGTCTGGCTACCGATCTTAGTCACCTATTTCATTATTAAATTTATTGTCGACATGCTAGACGGCACTGTCGCTTTGCTCCCAAAACGATATCAACCAGAACAACTACTCGGCTTTCATGTACCCGGAACGGGTGTCGCTCTGACCTTCATTATCGTACTGCTGACTGGCATGATTGCCTCAAATTTTTTTGGCCGACAACTCGTTGCACTGTGGGACAGTATTCTCAATAAAATTCCGTTTATTCGCGGCATTCACTCTGCCACCAAACAAGTCTTACAAGCTTTCTTAGAACCACACAACCAAGCCTTTCGCCAAGTATTACTGATTGAATATCCTCGACGTGATATTTGGAGTATCGCTTTTAAAACCAGTGATGAATTTATTGAGACACCGATAGACGAAGACATGATGACTGTTTTTGTACCGACGACACCTAATCCGACTTCTGGGCTATTAACAATTATTCCGAAAGAAGATGTTATTGAATTGAATTTAAGTGTTGAAGATGCTTTAAAAATGATTATTTCTTTAGGGGTTGTCACGCCGGGTGATTCAGACAGCACACCTGAAAAAACGAAAAAATCCCATTAAAAAAGGGGCTAACAAGCCCCTTTTAAAACAGATAAGAAAACGCCTACCAACGATCACGATCACCACCACCGTTATAAGCGCCACGATTGGAGTGTCCACCACGTCGATTATTATCACGACCATCACGGCCACCATCACGGCCACCACCACGACGCTCTTCTGCAATTTTAACTTTCAAAGGACGGCCGTCTAATTCATGGCCATCAAACTTGAGCGCCGCTTGGGCATTTGCTTCACTATCAAACTCAATAAACCCAAAACCACGTAAACGACCGGTCTCACGATCTTTAATCAGATTCACACTCTCGATACGACCGCATTGAGCAAACAAAGCTTCTAAGCTATCTTCTGTCACAGAGTAGGGAATATTGGCGATATAAACTTTTTTCATATAATTTTCCTGAAATAAAATGGATTGAGAATGCAATTTGCTATCCGACTTGAAGAGACACTAGAGGCTTTGCTGTCAATTGTTCTGCCCACAATGAGCAGAAACATTTTCAACAGACCCAATAAAAGACAAGATTCAAACAGGTGCAAGTTGACCCGAGGGATTCTGCCACATCGTTAACTGAATTGCTATACCAAGGTCCACCTGGTAATATTCAGTCCTTTTGTCAATTCAAGCGGAGATTTATCATGCGTAGTCATTATTGTGGTGAATTACGTGCTGAGCATATCGGCGAAACTGTTTCACTGTGCGGTTGGGTCAACACGCGTCGAGATCATGGAGGCGTTATTTTTATTGACCTTCGAGACTACCAAGGCATCAGCCAAATCGTCTTTAATCCGCAAAATTGCCATACATTTCATTTAGCAGAGCAGTTGCGCAATGAATTTGTGATTCAGGTCAAAGGGATTGTTCATAAGCGCCCTGAAGGCACACTCAATAAAAGCATGTCAACTGGTGAAATTGAAATCATGGTAGACGAGCTTAGCATTTTCAATAAAGCAGAACCCATGCCACTCAACCTGGATGATGATAATACCTCTGAAGAAGTGCGCCTGACTTATCGATACCTCGATCTACGTCGTCCTAGCATCGCCAAAAATTTACGCATGCGGGCTAAAATTAATCACAACCTTCGCAGCTATCTTGATAAACAACATTTCGTTGAGTTAGAAACACCTATTTTGACAAAATCCACACCCGAAGGAGCGCGAGACTATTTAGTCCCGAGCCGAGTCCACCCCGGACATTTTTATGCCTTGCCACAGTCACCACAAATTTTCAAACAATTATTTATGGTGTCAGGCTTCGATCGATACTATCAAATTGTGCGTTGTTTTCGCGATGAAGATCTACGTGCCGATCGTCAACCAGAGTTTACACAACTCGATATCGAAATGAGCTTCATTAACGAAGAAGAAATACAAAACATCATGGAAAATATGGTGCGCGACTTATTCCAAACTATTATAGGGGTACGGTTGCCTAAAGTATTTCCTCGCATGACGTATGCAGAAGCTCTATTAAAATACGGCAGTGATAAACCTGATCTACGCAATCCACTGAAACTCACTGAGCTTGGCGATTTAATGAAATCAGTTGATTTCAAAGTGTTTAGCGGGCCGGCGATGGATCCTCATGGTCGTGTTGCAGCATTGCGATTGCCACAAGGAGCCAACTTATTAACTCGCAAACAAATTGATGATTACGCCAATTATGCGGTAAAACTGGGTGCTAAAGGTTTAGCTTACATCAAAGTTAATGACCGTAACGCAGGATTAGAAGGACTGCAATCTCCTATTACTAAATTTTTATCGAGCGACGTTGCAGAACAAATTCTCACACGCTGTGATGCACAAACAGGTGATATTATTTTCTTTGGTGCAGGCAAAGCACATTTAGTCAATGTCGTACTCGACGCTATCCGAAATAAACTGGGTAAAGACTTAAATCTTTATACACAAGATTGGGCACCACTATGGATTGTTGATTTTCCAATGTTCGAACAAAATGAAGGACGTTTTGAACCGTTGCATCATCCTTTTACGGCACCCAAAAATCCAGACCCTGAAGCATTGCTGGCAAATCCACTCAGTGCTCTCTCCAGAGCCTATGACATGGTATTAAATGGTTATGAATTGGGTGGAGGCTCTATTCGTATTAGTCATCAAACGATGCAACAGACTATTTTTAAATTGCTTGGCATTCCACAAGAATCAGCGGACAACCAATTTGGTCATTTATTACAAGCTTTGCGTTATGGTGCCCCTCCGCATGGTGGCATTGCCTTTGGTATCGATCGTATTACGATGCTCATGACGGGTTGCGATAATATTCGCGATGTCATTGCGTTTCCTAAAACGGCACAAGCTGCCTGTTTAATGACCGCAGCACCCAGTCAACCCACCGAAGAACAGTTAAGCGAACTGCACATACGCGTCGCAGAAACAGCAAAGATTGATTAGGAGGCATCTAAAATGGCAGGACATAGCAAGTGGGCTAACATCAAACATCGCAAAGCAGCACAAGATAACAAACGTGGCAAAATCTATACCAAACTTAGACGCAAAATTGTCATTGCAGTACAAAAAAGTGGTCCCAACCCTGACGACAACGCTAGCTTACGCGACGCTATCGCTGAAGCACGTAACGCCAATATGCCCAAAAATACCATTGATCGAGCCATCAAGAGCGCTAGCGGTGATAATAATGACGCTCGACTCGAAGAGGTGCGCTACGAAGGTTATGGCACAGCCGGTGTTGCTGTACTAGTAGAATGCTTAACCGATAACTTTAATCGTACTGTCGCGGAAGTACGCCATACTTTTGCAAAATATGGCGGCAATATGGGAACCGAAGGTTCTGTCGCTTATCTTTTCGAAAAAAAAGGTATCTTAAATTTTGCGCCAGGGACTGATGAAGAAAAGGTGATGGAAATCGCGCTGGAAGCAGGTGCTGAAGATATCAAGGTCGACCAAGATGATCAAAGCATTGAAGTCTTCACAGCCTCCGAAAATTTTTCAGCCGTCCTGCAAGCCTTTACCAATAATGGCTTCACACCTGAATCCGCCGAAATCAGCATGATTGCTTCGACAACAGTCGAGCTTAATAAAGAAGATGCCGAAAAAATATTACGCTTAAGTGATATATTGGAAAGTTTAGACGACGTGCAAGAAGTCTATACCAATGCAGAAATTAACGCTGAGGTGTTGTCACAACTTAATGAATCCGAATGACTTCCAAAAATCCTATGCTATATTCCGAGCGTCAATGTAAGGAGATAAAACATGCATACATGGAAGACGCTATTTATTGCCGCCGGAATCACTCTATCAATTTGCCTACCTATCAACGGCACAGCAAAACAGTGTTTAGGACTGACGCTGATCGAATTTGATGAGCAAGGTAAACGCCTGGATAATGCAACGGATGTTGGCAATCTTGTAGTCTGTACGAAAAATGCTGAAACCGACATCGTTGAAGCTTTTTTCGGCAACGATGAGCGATTTGAAATGTATCGGGTCCGCCGCTAGAAGTTGTTTCTCACCTGCTCCTAACCAAACCGATAAAAAAAACTCGCACTCACCAACACATAAGCGTATTGCACTTCAACACCCACACGCTTATAACTTAAATGCAAGTAAGGAATAATAAAAGGCACCGCAGGTAAATCGCCGCAATAATGACACAACCGATTGTCGTAACCAATCATCGCTCCCAAGCGATAACCTAACGCATAATGCCAGTGTGATTGACCTATATCGCTTTCGTGCCAATCGCGCTGCATTCCAAAACCAACGGTTAATTTGCCATAGGAATTAGAGAATCCTCCTAAAAATAATCCGTTATAATTCACTCCAACAATATTATTGACGTTATTATCTTTTTTTTGACTATTTGGATTGATGTGCTGTGTGAACATACCAAGATAAAATTTACTGGAATCTGGGCGCCCAATCAGCGATTGAAATAAATTATGAGCACTGATGCCATCACCCGCTAAAACAGAACAAGGGAACCCCACAACCAACAGGCCAGATAAAATAACACGCTTAAAACTCATACAGGGTCACACATAAAATTGATTGGCGCAGTATACCGTTGTCGAACTGAGATTCAAGCGTATACTGACACTGATCATCGTAAGGAACACAACACATGCCTATTATTCTTGGCATTGACCCAGGCTCTAGGACCACAGGTTTTGGCGTTATCGAACATCAAGGCAATCGGATGACTTGTATCACGCATGGGTGTATCGCCGTACAAGAGGCGGATCTGCAACAACGGTTGTTTCAAATATTTGAAGCTATTTCGAATATTATCGAACAATATAAACCGCAATTAGCCGCCATCGAAAGTGTCTTCATCAATAAAAATATTTTATCGGCTTTGAAATTGGGCCAAGCACGTGGTGCAGCACTCGCGGCTATGGGGAAATATGCGCTTCCGACAGCAGAATATTCTCCACGAGAAATCAAACAAGCCACCGTCGGCTATGGTGCTGCGGATAAAAAACAAGTTCAACACATGATCAAAGTACTACTCAATTTATCCGAAACACCACAAGCCGATGCCGCCGATGCATTGGCCATTGCCATCTGCCATGCACACTGCTATAAGTTCAAATTAAAATTGGAGAATGCCAAATGATTGGATTTTTACGCGGAAAAATAGTTGCTAAACAACCTCCTCTACTCAGCTTGGATGTCAATGGCGTAGGCTATGAAATCACTTGCCCGACGAACAGCTTTTCTGCACTACCCACTGATGAAACTGAAACCACGCTATACACTCACTTTGTGGTGAGAGAAGATGCTCAACTGCTATACGGCTTTACAAACGAACGAGATCGCAGTTTATTTCGCACTTTAATTAAAGTGAATGGTGTCGGCCCGAAACTAGCGATCACCATTTTATCTGGCATTACTGCTGATGAGTATGTGGCCTGTGTACAAACAGATGATGTCGCACGCTTGCAAAGCATTCCTGGCATTGGCAGTAAAACGGCAAAACGTTTAATTGTAGAAACGCGCGACGCTTTAAAAAATTGGAAAATTCAAAACCTACAATTACAGCAACAAGTTGAGAATGCGGACAACTTAAATAATTCAGCCGCAGCAGATGCTATCGCCGCACTAGTGAGTCTAGGCTATAAAGCCAATGAAGCAAGGCAGACCGTATCATCCATCTATACGCCTGGCGCGACAAGCGAAAAAGTCATTCGCTTAGCACTCAAAGAAATGCGTTAAAACACCCATTTTTTTAAACTGATAGGATTTTCAGCAATACATAAATCACCTGCTACACTGCAACAGGTGCTGCGATACTCGGATCACAAACGTAATCCACCACTTCAAAATCATCAAAACAATAATCTGAGATAGAGTCTGGCTGACGTTTAATGATCAGCTTTGGCAGAGCATGTGGTTTGCGTTTTAACTGAACATCCACTTGTTCAAAATGATTTTTATAAATATGACAATCACCGCCAGACCAAATAAATTCACCCACCCCCAAACCACACTGTTGTGCAACCATGTGGGTCAGCAAAGCATAAGACGCAATATTAAACGGCACACCCAAAAAAGCATCTGCCGAACGTTGTATTAATTTACAAGATAATTGGTTGCCATCTACATAAAATTGAAATAATAAATGACAAGGCGGTAAAGCCATATCAGGCAATTCAGCTACATTCCAAGCACTAACGATTAAACGTCGCGAGTGAGGATAGGCTTTAATTTCATTAATGACATTTTGAATTTGATCTACTGTTTCACCATCAGCTGCTTGCCACCGTCGCCACTGTTTACCATAAATAGGCCCAAGTTCACCATTTTCATGCGCCCACGCATCCCAAATAGAAACACCATTATCTTTTAAATATTGAATATTGGTTTCACCTTTTAAAAACCACAGTAATTCATGAATAATGCTTTTAAGATGCAATTTTTTCGTCGTCACTAAAGGGAAGCCTGCTTGTAAATCAAAACGCATTTCACGACCAAACACACTGGCAGTACCTACACCGGTTCGATCACAACGACTGCGACCATTCGCGCGAATCTCTTTCAAAAATTCCAAATATTGTTTCATGCATTTCCTTTTATTAAAAAATAATTCACATACCTTCCAGCGCCAATGTCACCACTAACAACAACCAAGACACCCATATAAATTCCATTAAATAGGGCAACGTTTCTTTTTTGATTAACCAATAAATCCCCGCCATAATACCTCCTGAAATAAAAGGCAGAATGGTCATTGAAATAACATTGAGAATGGTGTGCCCAATATAATCGCTAGCAAAAACAGAACCCAATACATGCACAACCCACTGATGCACACTTAAAATGATAGCCAACACATCATCCAACGCTTTAATGCCTAATGAGGCACAAGTGGATAATAAAAATAATAAGACAACTTGCTTAATGCGATGTGCTTTCGGTGCTGCAGTTAATGCCCCAATATTTCCCATAGCTAACTCCTTTTGTAAGCCCAAACCAAAATAATCATACCGGCAACAATCATTGGAATTGACAGCTCTTGTCCACGAGTCATCCAACCAAAAGCTACAAAACCTAGTTGCTGATCTGGCTGCCTAAAAAACTCTACCACAAATCTAAACAAACCATAACACAATGAAAAAACACCAGATACTGCCATGCGGGGTCGCGGTTTGCTAGAAAAAATCCACATGATAGCAAAAAATAAAACGCCCTCGAGTAAAAATTCATAAAGAGCTGATGGATGACGCGGCAATTGATCTTGTGTATGAGGAAACACCATCGCCCAAGGCACATTGGTCACTCTCCCCCACAACTCACCATTAATAAAATTAGCAATCCGTCCTGCACCTAAACCAACAGGAACGAAGGGTGCGATAAAATCCATCACATCCCAAAAATGACGTTTGGTTTTTTTACTCAAAATATACATGGATAAAAGAACACCTAAAAATCCACCATGAAATGACATACCCCCATCCCATACTTTAAAAAGATCGAGAGGATGTTGTATCAAATCAGAGAAATCATAAAATAACATATAACCAATACGCCCACCCAGAATCACACCAAGTGCAACGCAAAAAACCAGATCACCCACCTGCTCTGCATTCCAACGACTATTCGGTTTTCTGGCTCTATATAGTGCTAACAACCAAGCAACACCAATCCCAAATAAATACGCCAAACCATACCAATGTATTTTTAGTGGGCCAATTTCTATTGCAATAGGATTAATATGCGGATAAGGAATCATTTTTTTCTCAATTTTAAAATATATCTCACTTTGACCTAGTACCTCGTCAATATTTGATTTTCGGGTAATTCAGTTAAGGCTTCGTCATCCCGCGGTTTGACCGCGGGATGATAAAATCTTCTGGATCCCGTGGGATAACAAAGTCTCCTGGATCCCGCGAGATCCAGGAGATTTCGTCATCCCGCGGCTTGACCGCGGGATCTAGTTTGTCAAGATTTCTTGGATCCCGCGGTCAAACCGCAAGATGGCGGTAGCAAAATCACAATCTAAAATTCGCAAGTCCAGCTTAGGTCAAGGTGAGGTATAACATTTTAGTACCAACAATCACGAGCACAGCGGCAAAAAGTTTACGTAGCACTGCACTGGGTAGCAATCCATTCAACCACACGCCAAATGAAGCAAAGAGCAGACTACCCATTGCAGTCCCTAGCAAAGCGGGCCAATAAACATACCCCCATGAATGATCCGGCAACCCCGACAAATGCCAGCCATGATACACAAAAGAACTTGCTCCAAACAAGGCAACCGTCAAGCTGACTAGTACCGACAGCGTCATGGCCTCACGCACGGGTTTACCAAGATATGTAAAAAAGGGAACGGTCAAAATACCGCCGCCAATCCCCAGCAAACCAGACTTCAATCCTGCTAACATACCGAAAGCTAAAAACACTATGCGCCCTGGCTTTCGATCTTTTTGCTCAAAGTAAAATCGATCAAACCACATGCGAATCGCCATAAAATAAACCAACATGGCAAACAATATCATTAACACACGGGTTTCAAGTTTGCTCGCCAATAATGCACCTATCCAGGCACCCAATATCAAACCGGGTGCAATTTTAATGTATGAGGGCATGATCGTGTTAAGTTGCTTGCGTCTTGCAATCATCGCAGCAATGGAACTAAACGCAATAATAGCAAGAGAGGTTCCTGCTGCCATATGCATCAACATAGAGGGAGGAAAACCCTGATAGGCATAGAGCCAAAGTAATCCAGGAATGATAACAATACCGCCACCAAGACCGAGCAATCCCGCAGTGGTACCAGCGATACAACCTAATAAAAAATAAGCAATGATGATCCACATATATGATGTTTATTCCGTAGCAAACTGATACTGCACGCAGTATATTTATCGACCCGCTCGAATGAGCCCACCCAACCCGGCATTATCTAATGCCATTTCCATATGCACTCGCACTTCCACTGGATCATCCATCTTTAACACTTCATGTAATAATTTTTTTGCTTCTGCCATCGAAAATCGGCGCACTACCCATTTAGATCTTGGCAATGCTCTTGGGCTAATACTTAAAATTTTATAACCCATCGCCATCAATAAAACGATCGCCATAGGATCACTGGCCATTTCTCCACAAATACTAACCGGCACACGTGCACGACGTCCCGCAACGGCCACATGCTGTAAAGCCTGTAAAACCGCAGGATGTAAAGCATTATAAAGTTCAGCTACTCGTGGATTATTACGATCTACTGCCAGTAAATACTGAATAAGATCATTACTACCTACTGATAAAAAATCCACCCGCAAAGCCAAATCATAGGCTTGATACACAGCGGAGGGCACTTCAATCATCAAGCCCAACTGAGGAAAAACAACCGCCTCATCTTCAGCATGCACCTCTTCGTAAGCTTGACGAATTAAATGTAAAGCAGATTCCACTTCATTGACGTTGGTAATCATTGGCAACATGATACGCAAATTATTAAACCCTGAGCTTGCTTGCAACATCGCTCGTACTTGCTGCAAGAAAATTTCGGGATGATCTAAACTAATTCGAATACCACGCCAACCCAAAAATGGATTGTCTTCTTTAATAGAAAAATAAGGCAATGCTTTATCACCACCAATATCCAACGTTCGCATAACAACCGGTCTAGGCGCAAAAGTGGCTAGAAGCTGTCTATATAAAACACGCTGTTCTTCTTCACTTGGAAATCGATCACGCAGCAAAAACGGCATCTCTGTTCTGTAAAGACCAACGCCTTCAGCCCCCACATTCAGTGCTACACTGACATCGCTGACCAAACCCGTATTCACAAATAAACTGATTTTTTTCTTATCTGTTGTAATCGCCGATTCATTTTGAATAGCCTCTAACTCAACATCAAGCTCTTGCTCTTCCTGAATCAGTTCGCGAATTTCTTTTTTCACAGCAGGCGAAGGGTATAAATAAACTTGACCACTATACCCATCGACGATGACATCTTGTTTTTCCATTTCAACCAATGGCAAGCCCGCAACACCCATGACAGTCGGCGCACCCAACGCGCGCGCCAAAATAGCCACGTGTGAATTACCTGAACCCGTAGAAGAGATGACACCCGCTAAACAACCCTCAGGCACTTCAATCAACGCAGCAGGCGTTACCTCTTCGCTAATTAAAATAGTTTGTTTTGGATAATCGATTGCTTGAGGTTTATTATTTTGTAAATAACTCAGTATGCGTCGCCCCAAATCTTTAAAATCACTGGCCCGCTCCCTTAAATAAGCATCCTCCAAAGATTCAAAATGCAAAATATGTCGCTTAATGACGCGCCTCAAAGCGGACTGAACCCATTGACCACCTCTAATTTCCGCTTCAATTTCACCAATTAAAGTTCGACTATCTAAAATGCGAGAATAAGCTTCAAACAAAGCTTGTTCTGTGATCGACAAACTATGTTTTGCACGATCATGCAATACACGCATTTCATCTCTTGAAGCTTGCAACGCTTGCTCTAGCTTTTCAATTTCGAGCTCAATATTTTCTGCTTCTCTATCAGGCACAGCCTCTAAATCAGCCAGTGGAAATACGACCACCGCTTTACCCATACCAATACCCGATGCGCTAGGGATACCCGTTAAAATAGATTCACGTTTTTTACGTTTTCGACGCGTCGTCGTTAACAGACTGCCGCTCACCGCTATCTGAGCAAGCTCTGTTGCCAACTGAGCACATAATGTCACTACAAAAGCTTCAGCATCTTCACTAAAAGTTGCTTCAATTTGTTGCTGTACAACTAATACACCTAATAATTTACCTTGATTAATGATGGGCGCACCCAAAAAGCCGTGCAGGCTTGATTCATCAAAATAGGAAAATTTACGATGACTAGGTTCGAGGTGTTGATCGGCAACATTAATTGGCTCTTCACGCTCAGCCACCAAACCCACTAAACCTTCAGAAAATTTCAAACGAAGCTTACCCACAACTTCTGCTGGCAATCCAGTTGCGGCAAACAGAACATATTCACCACGTTCATCATCACTAAAATAGAGGGAACAAGCATTAGCATGAAAATATTCTTTAACACTACAAACGACACGATGCATAGACTCAGAAACATCCGTTCCTGACTGCACTTGTTGAATAATTCGCTGCAGCGTTTTCAACATGTATAACAAACCTTTTAGGTTAGGCTCAAGTTCTGGGGGACTTGCTGATAAATTTTACGTTTAAATTCTATGATATTGTCTTTTGGATACCAATCACTATATCAGTCAGAAAACGCCGGGGTATTACAGTAGCCTATATTGATACAATCGTCTGTAACTATCAATCTGAGGAGAACCCATTTTTATGTTTAATTTAGAACGTCACGCTATTCTCAATTTTTCTCATCGCACTTCGTCATTGCGAGCGAAGCGATACTGCGCGCAGTATCACGAAGCGAAGTATCTCTGTTAACGTATTGATTGTTACTATAGATAAAGTGACTACGCCCTTACAGACAGTTATCCCACACTTTATCCACAACATTCCCCCAGGATGTTCTATTGTCAAAGACAACAAAACCCATTATCTTGTGGTCAAATATTGATGAAGTGACAATATATAGGGTTTTCGACAGTCCCTGCCATTGTAACGGAAAAAGTTATCCACGCGCATCGGCAATTCACTCAAGGATGAAGTTAAAAATTTTCTTAAGCAAAATGTAATGTAGACGATCGACTTCTTGTCTGTCCAACCAGTCGTCGCCGTCTTTTCTGAAGCACCTGTCTTTAGATTTCAAGGGAGTAAAAATACAATGGGTATGAGTCCAACAGCTGAACCACAAATCATCGATCCTTCAATTTCCGCAACAGAACCCGGCATACTCCATGTCATCAAACGTGATGGACGCGTCACTAAGTTCGATGACACTCGAATTGAAAATGCATTAAAATCCGCATTTATTGATGTCAAAGGTCAAGAGGCTGCCCAGTCCAGCAGCATCAAAGAAATGACTGAAAAATTGACTCAATTTATCAGTGATAAATTACATAAACGCTGGCCTACTGGCGGCTTTGTGCATATTGAAGCCATTCAAGATACTGTTGAATTGGCTTTAATGCACGAAGGCCTACATAAAGTCGCGCGTGAATATGTCATTTATCGTGAAGAGCGTCGTAAAGAACGCGAATCTTTACAAGCCCAACAGCAAAAGACGGCAGGCAGAATCATTCATATTATTCTAGACGACGGTAGTAAAAAACTACTGGACGTTCAGTGGTTAAAAAATAAGATTGAAGCTGCCTGCCTTCATTTAGAAAACGTATCCCCTAATCTCATCTTTGAAAGTGTCATCAACAATATTTTTGAAGGTGCCGCACTCAAAGACATTTATAAAGCACTTACGCTCAGCGCTAGAACATTGGTTGAACAAGATCCTAACTATAGCTATGTAACAGCGCGCTTGTTACTACAAGACCTTTACTCTGAAGCACTCAGTTTTCTAAAAATTGATTATGATGCACAAAACCTAAATATGAATGCGCTTTATCCTCAAGCATTCGCAACCTATGTTCAACAAGGTATTGCACTAGAAGTGCTTGATGAAAAATTAATTGATTTTGATTTAGAAAAATTAGGCGCAGCACTCGTAGCAACACGTGATTTACAACACACCTATCAAAGCATTCAAATTTTACACGATCGTTATTTTCAACATAAAAACGGCACACGCTTTGAATTACCACAAATCTTTTATATGCGTGTCGCAATGGGGATTGCGCTCGCCGAAAAACCGCAAGATCGTGACGACAAAGCCATTGAGTTTTATCACTTACTATCTCAACACGAATTCATGAGTTCAACACCGACACTCTTTAACTCAGGCACGCGTTACCCACAACTCTCTAGCTGCTTTTTAACAACCGTACCAGACGATTTATCCGGCATTTATAGTGCCATTCGCGACAATGCTTTATTGTCCAAATTTGCAGGGGGTCTAGGCAATGATTGGACACCCGTCCGCGCAATGGGCGCACATATCAAAGGCACTAACGGCAAATCTCTTGGCGTTGTACCTTTTCTAAATGTTGCTGATGCTACAGCTGTCGCCGTTAACCAAGGGGGCAAACGAAAAGGAGCTGTTTGCGCTTATCTTGAAACTTGGCATTTAGATATCGAAGAATTTTTAGAACTGCGTAAAAATACCGGTGATGACCGTCGTCGCACACATGATATGAATACCGCTAATTGGATTCCAGACCTTTTAGTCAAACGCGTCTTTGACAATGCAGAATGGACACTCTTTTCACCAAACGATGTGCCCGACTTACATGATCTCTACGGCAAAGCCTTTGAAAAACGCTATGAAGAATATGAAAAACTTTCGGCAGAAGGCAAACTGTTTTCTAAAAAAATATCAGCAGTCACCTTGTGGCGAAAAATGCTGGGTTTACTGTTTGAAACAGGTCATCCTTGGTTCACTTTTAAAGATCCCTGTAATTTACGCTCCCCCCAACAACATTGCGGTGTCGTGCATAGTTCAAACTTATGCACTGAAATCACTTTAAATACATCAAAAGAAGAAGTAGCCGTCTGTAATTTGGGTAGCATTAATCTTGCCAAACATACAAACAAAAACGGTTTGGATGAACAAAAACTTGCAGCCACAATTAAAACCGCTGTACGTATGCTCGACAATGTAATCGATATTAACTACTACACCATTCCTCAAGCCAAAAATGCGAATAAAAAACATCGTCCTATTGGGCTGGGTATTATGGGTTTTCAAGATGCTTTATATGAACAACAAATTGATTATTGCTCTGATGCCGCAGTCACTTTTGCTGATATCAGCATGGAATTTTTGAGCTACCACGCGATTCAAAGTTCAATGGAGTTGGCCAAAGAGCGTGGCAAATATGAAAGTTTCGAAGGTTCACTGTGGAGCCAAGGTATTTTACCTATCGACTCTATCCAGTTACTGAAAGAAAGTCGTCATGACTATTTAGAGCAAGACACCAGTTCAACACTAGACTGGGACAAACTACGTCAATTAGTACAACGTCATGGCATGCGTAATTCGAATACTATGGCCATTGCACCTACGGCTACTATTTCCAATATCTGCGGTGTATCACAATCAATTGAACCCACGTATCAAAATTTATTTGTTAAATCGAATATGTCGGGTGAATTCACTATCATCAATCCTTATTTGGTTAAAGACTTAAAAGCGCTGAATTTATGGGATCCGGCCATGGTGTATGACTTAAAATACTACGATGGCAGCCTGAAAAAAATTGAACGGGTACCAGAGCATCTCAAAAAACGTTATGCAACAGCTTTCGAGATCACGCCCAAATGGTTAATTGAATGTGGGTCACGTCGACAAAAATGGATTGATCAGTCCCAATCATTAAATCTTTATATGTCTGAACCTTCGGGTAAAAAACTAGATATTTTATATCGCATGGCTTGGTTGAAAGGATTAAAAACAACTTATTATTTACGCACATTGGGTGCCACTAGCACAGAAAAAGCGACCATTCACACGAATAATTTAAATGCAGTTAAAAATGATATGCCTGTAGGTTCTGCTGCACCTAAAGCTTGTTCATTGGATGATCCAGACTGCGAAGCGTGTCAATAATATTTTTGTATCGATTCTGCCGTTTCCGGCCAACTGATACATTCGGTAGCATTTTTAACTTTAGGGCTATCGACAAATTTAAGCTTAAAAAAACAGGGAAATTAGCATGAGCAAACAATCCATCTCCTCACTACTCAATTGGGGTGCATACGATGAAGAAGATGCATCTGTTGCTATCTCAGAATCAGAGGTCATTGATCCCAACTTAAAATCAACCAATAAAGTGATAGAACAGGCGACGCATACAGAAGCCTCTAAAACTACAACGCACACAGAAGCTTCTAAAACTACACTGACATCAAATGTAACCACTCGCGAAGAAAAATCGACAGAAGGTTTTTCAGGTGCCACCGGCATCATTGAATTAACCATGGGCACAGGTCGCATCACCGCTAGCCAAAAACGGATTATCAATTGTCCACTCGACGTCAATCAACTCGTTCCTTTCAAATACAATTGGGCGTGGAATAAATATTTAAATGCTTGCGCGAATCACTGGATGCCACAAGAAATTAATATGGCGGCTGATGTCGCTTTATGGAAAGATCCAAACGGTTTAACCGATGACGAACGCACCATCATCAAACGTTCACTCGGTTTTTTTTCAACGGCAGATTCACTGGTCGCAAACAATTTGGTCTTAGCGGTTTATCGTTACATTACCAACCCAGAATGCCGACAATATTTATTACGACAAGCATTTGAAGAAGCTCTACATACACATGCCTATCAATACATTATTGAAAGTTTAGGTCTCGATGAAGGTGAATTATTCAATATGTACCGCGAAATACCTTCCGTGGGACGCAAAGCTGCTTGGGCATTACAATACTCAAAGAATTTAGCAGATCCTACGTTTAAAACAGGAACGCCAGAAGGAGATCAGTGTTTACTGCGTGATCTCATTGCTTTTTATGTGGTGGTCGAATCTATTTTCTTTTATGTTGGATTCACTCAAATTTTAGCGATGGGACGCCGCGGTAAAATGGTTGGCACTTCTGAACAATTTCAATATATTTTGCGTGATGAATCCATGCACGCCAATTTTGGCATCGATGTCATTAATCAAATTAAAATTGAAAATCCTCACATCTGGACAAAAGAATTTCAACAAGAAGCCATTCATATGATTCGTGAAGGCGTTGAAATTGAATGCCAATATGCCAAAGACACTATGCCACGTGGGATTTTAGGATTGAATGCTGAAATTTTTCGAGAATATCTACAATATATTGCCAACAGACGTTGCGCACAAATAGGTTTACCAGAACAATATGAAGCCGCTAACAATCCATTCCCCTGGATGAGTGAAATGATGGATCTTAAAAAAGAGAAAAACTTTTTTGAAACACGTGTCATTGAATATCAAGCGGGAGGAACGCTACAGTGGGATTAATAACGCTTTAATTTATATTGTGTGACCGTGCACCGCATAAACATAACGCAATATGGTTGCTCAGTTTTTTGAAAAAAGAATAGAAGGCGAGCGAAGTTGGCTCGCCATGTACAAAAGCAATTGATAACGACCCGCATGTTGATCAATCTGCAAAGGCAACCCACTCAAAATCACATGAAAAGGTGGGGAATATAAATCAATAAATTTTTGCAAACTTTTGGCGCGAGTAATACGTCCTGATTTAACTTCTATCGGTATAATGTCGGCATCGATGACGCGTAAAAATTCTATTTCACTACGATATTGTTGCCAACAAAATAAATCTGCGGATGTGGCGCATAAAAATTCCTGCGCAACAAAATTTTCCGCAAAATAACCCTTATAAGTTCCATATTGATATTGCCAAATCGTGGCTGGCGGCAATCCAACCATTGCACCCAACAAACCAACATCACTTAAATACAACTTAAAAAGACTTTCTTTGCAAAAAGCTAACAAAGGTAATTCTGCGTTCGCATTGATATGTGTTTTGATGACCAGTCCAGCCATCATCAACCAATCAATGGCGCCAATCAATCCTTGATAACGATCGATGCCAGGCACTACATGACTAAATTGAAAGCGTTTTGCAGAAGCATCTTGCACATTCATTAA
>Ga0155588_1059_pt2 | contig 18816 bp, 14 predicted proteins | sample RifCSPhighO2_12_FD_107245 | JGI IMG/M metagenome (GOLD analysis project Ga0155588, IMG submission 107245) | Gammaproteobacteria bacterium RIFCSPHIGHO2_12_FULL_41_15
ATTTGCGCAGGACCCTCTTCACTCGGGACACCATTAGTTTGCTCAGGACCTTCTTCACCCTCTTCTTTCCCTTCTTTGGCCTGCAGGAAGGTTGTCAAAAGTTCGCGAAGCGCAGGTTGATTTAGCGTTCTATATTGATTTAGATTTTGTTGCAAGATCGTTAGTAACATTTCACTATTACGCTGCAATAAAATGTCTAATGGAAACGCTTCGATTACGTGAATGGTTTCGTCATCAAACGCTTTGATCTGCTCTAGCGCAATGAGCAAAAGCCATATCTGCTCCTTATTTTGCCGACAGGCATGATTAAAGAAACGCAATGCACGTGGGTTTGTCAAAATCTCTGCTTGAATAGTACGTAATGTTTTTTCAAGCAAATTGCCGCCATGCAGCGCAGGTAGGGTTCGCAAAGTGGCTGGCATATCACTTGGGCAATCACAGAGTAGTCTTTGGATGATACGTAATTCTCTTTGTTGACTATCAGCCAACCGAGAAAGAAACCATATTAAATTTTGGGTTATGTTACTCGGATGTGATGTCGTACAAATGGCGCGGAGTGTTGATGTAACAGAAGTACCACACATCTCAAGCCAATTCACACGGTTTAGCAGTCTTATCATGTTTTGTAATATTTCCCAAAATATTTCTTGAGGAAAGTATATGTGTGCAATAATCAGATAGCATTCCAGATAAACTTTGCATTGCACATCTTGCACTGCATCAGGCTTATTTTCCCCAAGGTCAACTAGCAACAGAAAAATATTTCTTAAGGAGCCTCTGTATCGTTTCAATAGGATTAGCGCGTTTTTTTCATTTGAATACAAGAAATCGATCAAATCTAGAATCTGATCTCTACAAAAAAGATTTAGCCCCGGTTCTAGCTCAGATTGAATTTCAAAAAAATTATCTTTAGTTAATGCGCCAATTCTTCTCAGTGCATCGCAGCAGTGGCTTAAAATTTCCAAATGTTGTGAGCGCAATAAGTATAAAAAATCCGTATCGGTTAAATTCAATGTAGACATATCTCCTGAAAACAAATGACAAACTTTCATATACTGCTCATTTGATAATTCATGTATGTTTTTAACATATTTAAGGAATCCCAAATGATGTAGGTTTTTCAGAATGGTCATTAAATTATGAACCATGTTGATACGATCGGCATCTGTCCTTTCTAAACAATATTGTATTGCCTCTTTCGGCAGCTTTGCGTCTTGGATTGACTCACTAAAATTAGCTATGTTTTTTAAATAATTGGTAAGCATTGAAGGTTCACAGTCAGTCAGTCTTGGCAATAAATTGTTAAGAATAAAACCCATCGGCAGAGCAATTTCACGCAAAGCATTTAATATCCGAAACAGTTGTGCTGCAGACACAAAGGTATCGTTTTTGTTGTGTCTGGAAATATTTAGTAAAGAATGGGCTATCTTCAAACGCTTTATTGATACGTGATTTGACTGAAAAAGTAATGCGGCGATTTTTAAATGGTAATGTTGATACATCTTGCGATCCAGCCACGTGAGATCTTGATCCAACAATAAGGTTTTCACCCAATCCATCGGCATTTTTAGCAAGCTATTAACATAGTCATTTTGAAATGTTTTCTTGAGAATAATTGATAGTGAATGTAAATCATCTGCACGACCATCCTTCACAACATTTTGTATTATTTCCTCGAATAGTTGTTTTTCATTGAGTGCTTTTAACGGCTGAATTATTTCTGCTTCTAGTGCTTGAGTGAAGCATTCTGATGGCGCTAAAGAAATCGTCTGCCAAACGGCAGTTATTATATGATGCAATTGTCTGGAATATTCATGGGTTCGCGAGAATGACAATTGTGCAGAACTCGCACGGCCTAACAGGGTCTTCAGTACATTAAAAGCAGGGGCATAATGATCTGGTTTAAATTGCGCATTCATAATCAGAGCGAGATAAAAATGAGCATTCTCTTGATTCAGACTGCGTTCATTATAATGTTGACGCAACCGAGTGAGTCCGTCATCGCTTAAACGTCGTGCAACGTTTGCATAGGACTCACAAAGTCCTAACATTCGCACCCCATCAACGTACTTAAATAGTTGAACGAAATATTGATCAGCTGAAAAATAACTTTCATCAGGTAAGTCGAAAAATGTGCGCTCATTTCCAGGCAGTGCCCACTGGCCGGCGGTGGCGGCATAACATTCACGCGTATTGATACAAGGGCAAGGATTTCCAACATGAAAAGTTAGCATTTCATGCTCTTCTGTTTCAGAGAGGGGTAATAGTAAATAAGTCATTTTTTACGCTCAGAATTATTTCGATAGAGGCTGCGCGTGATCACAAATTTAAGTTTGTGATCGCGCGCAGTATGGTTATTGATTGATTAGGGCTCATTGGTTGCTTAGCGGCGGCTCTGTGGAGCACTCGCTAGCGATATCTTTTCCAACAACTCAATCCCAGGTTCAGTTTGTTCAGGTCCAACTTGCGGCGGCTTAGGATGATCGCTAGCACTCATTAACGAAATCCTACTTTCACTTGTCTTCTGCTGACGGTTGTTGGATGTAACGCTGGATATAATGCAGTAAAGAAAGGCCGCAACCGCAGAGGCGATAATAAATGGCCCAAACGCTATAGTCACTACAAAAAGGTCGTGAGAACTTTTTTGGTTTATTTGTGCTGAATGCAGTTTATCTGGTATTGACCCCGGCTCTGGATGACAAAATGTTTCCCAAGTCGGTTTGATCCATGTTGCTGTTTGATTCGTTAGTGCAGCAGCAATATTGACAGGTGCTTTGCCGCAGGAGTGTGGCTTAGTAAAGAAATTAGGGCTCTTAATGTTTGAAAGCACTTCGTCACAATGAAGCGCTGCTGCTGATGGCATTGCGGTGGCGGGAGTGTCTGAACGAAGTTGGAATGCAGTACAGTTTGTGTCACCCATCATCCATGAGAGACCGGTTTTCAAGAATCCCCATGTTGCAGTTAATTGATCAGCTAACTCTTTGGCAGCGCCGCTGGCGAGGTTATCGACAGATGATTCATCATCCTGTGCCAAGGTCAAGGCTGCATGGATTGCATAGATGCTACCGGTAATAGCACAGAATGCGAAGATGGTTAGACCAATTCTTGCCGTATTGTTGAACTTCATAATTTCATCCTATTTATGGTTGTTTCAGCTTCACCATAACAAACACATATTAATTTAAAATTAAAACAGAAGGTTATCAGAAGTTTATCTTGTGTTACCAAAGCAAAAATGTCTCTACCAAAACGAAAACAGCAATTTATCGTGATCAACACCAGAGGAATTGCATGAAATATGTGATTAAAACAATTTATTCGAGAACCTAACTGGTAATTTTTCAAAAACCTGTGCGTCGTCATCCTGCGGCTTGACCGTGGGATCCATTTTTATACTGTTTTTATAGGCTTTTCTGGATCGCGCGATCAAGCCGCGTCATGACGGTAGGTATCAAGTTTTTTAAAATACGAATTGAATCAAATCAATTGTTACCGAAGGATGGTAAAAAATCGCTATTGCTCTGGGTTAGCGCAGATGAAGCCGCTAATGTTTTTGAGCAATGTTTGATAAATTGAATAGTTCGGATGTTGGTTTAACAATTGTTCTGTTTTTTCTCAGCAGTGCCTCGAATCTTCGCGTGACAATCGAGCAAAGACTAGATACTGCTCAAAGTGCAGATTAATGATTGGGTGGGTGGATACAGTCAGTTGAGCAAGCTTTGTGTTTGCAGCAGAATTCGTTGAACGTTATGATGTGCCTCCATTAATTGACGCTCAAAAGAGATACTGATGAACACTGCTATGCAAACAACCCACAAAGTTGCTGCACTCTATATTGAAAAACTTCGTGATATGAATTATGTCGATACTTCCGAGCTCCCAAGCAAAATGATGGACGAGTTCAATCTCAAGCCTCAGCTGGCAATAGACTTTATTTTAGCTCTAGAGACACTGGACGACTCAATCGATCATATCAATACAAAAATCTTATTGCGATTGATTGACGAAACCTTCGCACAAATTCGCTATAGCATGGATCGAAAAGATAAAAAAGCAGTGTCGTTGATTACTCAGGCGCAAGAGGCATTAAACACAGTCTGCCCAAAATTAGGGAATAATATTCGGGTAGGTTTAAATCAAACACTCTATGACTCTAAGCTGCCGCTTGAAATCCATAGCGTCGATCCGTGCAATATCAATCAAAAAAGATCTCAACCCATCGATATTATGCCGAAATTGCCAGAGTTACTAGAAAGCTTACGACGACAAAAAGTGTATAAAACAGTGTTTGAACTCTATGAAATGGTCGTGCCACAATTTCAAGCATTTTCCGACGAAAATCAACTAGCACTCATCGCAGAGATGGGTTGCTCAAAAAAACCAATCGCTCACGAGCTTTCTGTTTTAATGTTATTGCATCCCAAAGCCAGCGTTCGACGTGTTGTTGCCAAAGTACTTTTGCAGTTAGCGGATACAAAACACTTCACGCCTATTGATGTAAGACGTCTCATTACTCTTCGAAACTGGGTGCCTGTTGATGAGCGTAGCGAGATTGATGCCATTGTTTCGCATCTCAGACGAAATGGAGTATCGCCAGCACCTTATCCATCCACTAAAATCAGCAAAATAGTAGGCTCTTCAACGGATGGTGCTGGGGTGCTCTGCGTATTCATAGAGGCTAAAAAAAATAATCAACGTCAAATAGCGGGGTTTTTGCTTAAAATTAACGTGGGTATACGTGATACATCAATGGTCCATAAAGCGCCAAAACAGTATTTAGATGACATGATCAACGAACAAGCTAAAAATAATCTGCCAATGAAGCCTGTCAGTAAAACTTATGTCAACAAAATAGTTCGACACTTTCTATCAGAAACTATTGAAAATGGTAACGTGCCGGATGCGACATTTATTGAGATTGCTGAATTGGTTGGCGCTGATAACTGGCAGCCACAAGCATTATCGTGGGAAGCTGAGGTTGATAGACTGCGTGAGATATATCAAGACCAATTATCTGATGTTAGCATTCAGCGCTCATTACAACGGAGTGGTGATTGGCATATGCGAGAAGACATTGCTCATAGTTGGTTTGATACGGGAGAACTCGCGGAACAAGTTGTCATAGAGGCTGCCAATCAACATGAATCAAATCCATCAGCATCATTAGAAGACATCACAACAAGATTGCTAATGAAAGACCGCTTGGATAAATGGAAATGGGTGTTACTCTTTACTTGTTTATGGATGCGATCTCAACAGGTGCATGAACTCACAGCAGATTTATTGGTTGTCCTGCATTGTCTTGATAAGCAAATCGACGTGGCAAAAATTCCATTACTAGAAAATATTGCTGCGCAAACTGCAGCAAACGTATGTCGTCGAGAGATGTTGCTTCTTCTTTAAGAGACGTTTAATAACTTTTACAACTTGCTGAGCTAGCCATATTTGTCATTACGAGCAAAACAATTCAGTCGTTATTTCCGCTGAATTGCCTTGCTTCACTCTCAATGACGAACTTCAAAAATTTTCTGCGAAGTTGTAAAAGTTAATTCGTCAACGTTACTAAAAGACGGTCGGCGGGTGAGTACGCCTTCAATTAAAAAGTCTAAGAAAAATTCCTATCTTCAGCACCTTAAGCTTTCTCGCTACGCCTTCAACTGCTGATTCTAGGTTAAATCACCTCACCATCCCATAATTTTTTTAAGAAAGTTTCCCACGGCAAAATAAATATATCTCCTTTTTTCATGGCCACGCTATCTCGGCTTATTAAATAGTAGGCCTTCAACTTATTTTCTTCTTGCAAACGTTTTAGAGTCTTCAAGTGTTTGTCTGATATTTTTTGAGTGGATTTAATTTCAATAGCAATGTCATCTCCTATAATAAAATCAACTTCTACACCTTCAACAGTGCGCCAAAAGCAAAGCGGTAATTTTTTTCTTGTATAACTTAGATAGGCGCGAAGCTCCATCGCAATAAAATGCTCGAAGGCTTGACCGTATAAATCTGATTGCTCTGGTATAGAAGAGATTTGCGCTAATCTATTTTTCACTCCGGTATCAAAATAGTAAAATCTACCGGTTGTGACTGCTTTGCGCTTTGTTGAATGTTGCCATGGTAATAGCGTAAAACCCAAAAAAGTATCTTCTAAAATTTGATAATATTCACGCAAGGTCATCGCACTGACACCAGCATCACTTGCAATCGATGCATAATTTAGCGTGTTTCCACTCGTTAATGCAGAAAGTTGCAAAAACTTACTGAACGCGGGTAACTTCTGCACTAATGCTTCAGCTTTGATTTCTTGCTCAAGATAAGTGTAGACGTAGGCATCTAAATCTTCTGCGGGTTCATGACTTAAAACTACCATAGGTAATCCACCATATTGCAAATAAGATGCCAAGTTAAAGTTGGGTAGCTCATGATAAGTGAGAGGATATAACTCGGCCTGCCTGGCGCGCCCCGCAAGCAAATTAACCGACTGCTTTTTGAGCTTACGTGCACTGCTACCCGTTAGTAAAAATGTAATTCCTTTTTTTTCGATTAACCGATGTACCTCATTTAATATCTCGGGCACACGTTGCACTTCATCGAGTACGACCCATTTCTTTTCGGTCACAGCAATCATCGCTTCTAGCGCGCTTGGGTTCTCAATCAATCTTAAGTAAGTCTCACTGTGTAATAAGTCAATGAGTAAGCAGTCATTTGCCAACTGATGCTCGATTAAGCTCGATTTGCCCGTTGCTCGGGGACCAAACAAAAAATGTGATTTCTTCTCAATTAATTGTTTTAAATCAAGAATTCTATTTATGTACATCATTATTTCCTAGATTTTATAGGGTTAGGCGCTAATAATATCAAACAATGATTTATATAAACATAATAAATCCACGTTAGCTGTATTGATTTGTTTATAATTTCAATACCATCACTTGCGATTTATTAAAAAAATCGCAAGTATTAGCGTGGACTTTAGATATACTGTGTGCGATCACAAATTTAAATTTTGATCTTCCATCTTGGAGTCATCTTAAACCTAACTCCCAATCTGAAATCCAAAACTTAAATTGATGACCGCGTGCAGTATATTTTTAAAAATGGTCAAAATTTGCGGCTCCTCTGGAAAACCCTTAGAATGACCTAACTTTCAATCACTCAAGGACGAGCCAATGAATAAACTTCCGTACGTTATTGCCTTCAGCGTCGCTTGCATGACATCAGCAAGCACTTTCTCTAAAGAATCTTTTCAACAGTACTTAGAAAGCATCAAAGAAGAAGCCGTCAAGCAACATATTCGTGCGAGTATTGTCGATGATGCTTTTAAAGGGCTCACCTATCAAAAAAAAGTCGTTAATCTTGATAAAGGACAACCTGAAAAACGGCTGACCTACTACAAATACCGCAATACTCGTATAGATAAATATCGAATCAGCATGGGCCATAAGCGCTATCAGCAAAACAAAGCGTTGTTGGATGCAATTGGTGCAGAAACGGGTGTTGATCCCTGTGTGATGGCGGCAATTTGGGGGCTTGAAACGAGTTATGGTGATTTTATGGGAGGTTTCCCTGTCATTAATTCATTGGCAACTTTAGGTTATGAGGGTCGACGTGGCCCGTTTTTCCGTAAGCAATTATTGCTGGCGTTGCATATATTGAATGGGGACCATGTCAACTTGAAAGATTTTAAAGGGGAATGGGCCGGTGCTTCTGGGCATCCACAATTTTTACCTTCCAGTTGGCATGCCTATGCAGTCGACTATGATGGTGACGGTAAAAAAGATATTTGGAAAAGTAAAGCAGATGCTTTTGCTTCAATGGCTCGTTATCTCAGCCAAAATGGTTGGGAGAGAAATGTTCGCTCTTCTAATGAAGTTATTTTGCCGCACAACTTCAATACAGCGCTGGTCAATTCAACTACCGCTAAACCGATTAAAGAATGGGCCGCAATGGGTATCCGTCCTTCTGATAATCGCAAATTTCCAAACCCTAATGAAATGGCGACTTTAATCCAGCCAGATGGTGGACCTTATCTGCTCACTTACAAAAACTGGCGTGTGATTATGTCTTGGAACCGATCAAATTATTATGCGGGATCGGTGACTTATTTAGCGGATCAAATTTGTAAGCGTTAATTTTTTTGAGTGCACAACCGACATGTTGGATCGACGTCACGACCGACATGTTGGAACAGCACAAAATTCTTGTTAGACTGTTCCCTCATTATTTGAGGGAATATTTATGGAATCTGTGGTTAATGTAGAGTCAGCGTCTCATCTTTATTCATCCTTTCAATCATTACAAACACATCTCAATCAACAAATCATCGGTCAAGAATCTTTAGTCGATCGCCTGTTAATCGCGCTATTGGCTGATGGCCATTTAATTGTTGAAGGCGTGCCGGGTTTAGCGAAAACCACTGCCATTAAAAAAATGGCTGAATGCATTCATGGCGATTTTCAACGCATTCAATTTACGCCTGATTTATTACCTGCTGACATTACAGGCACCGAAGTGTTTCGACCACAAGAAGCGACGTTTGAATTTCAACAAGGCCCTATTTTTCACAATCTCATTTTGGCAGATGAAATTAATCGTGCACCCGCCAAAGTGCAAGCAGCTTTATTAGAAGCGATGGCAGAGCGTCAAGTGAGTATTGGTCGAAAAACTTATCCTCTGCCCAAATTGTTTTTAGTGATGGCCACTCAAAATCCTTTAGAACAAGAGGGTACGTATTCATTGCCTGAAGCACAGCTTGATCGCTTTTTAATGTACGTCAAAATTCACTATCCTGATGCAGCTGCTGAAAAAAATATTTTACAACTAGTGCGATCACAAGCACAGAAAACAGTTCAAGCGACAACCGTGCAGATTTCACAACAAACTATCCTAGAAGCACGCAAACAATGTCAGCAATTGCATATGGCAGATAGTATAGAAGAATATATTGTTCAATTGGTGCTAGCGACACGCAACCCAGAAAAATATGATCGAGATTTAGCGCGTTATTTACGATTTGGCGCAAGTCCTCGTGCAACCATTGGATTAGATAAATGTGCGCGTTCGCACGCTTGGTTGCAGGGCCGAGATTTTGTATCGCCAGAGGATGTGCAAGCAATCGTTTACGATGTCTTGCGTCATCGGGTCTTATTAACGTTTGAAGCAGAAGCGGAAGGGATTAAGTCTGAACAGTTAATTTCTCGCTTATTGGAGTTGGTCCCTGTTCCATGAACGCTGTAACAGATTTATCAAATATTCAACCTGATTTATCTCATCTCATCGCATTGCGACAACAGGCAGCGCACTTGCAATTATTTTCAAAAAAAACAGTTTCGACTGAAAATGCCGATAATTATGCTTCTAACGCTTATGGCCGAGGGATGGATTTCGAAGAAGTCCGCATCTATCAGCCAGGTGACGATATACGCAATATTGATTGGCGTGTGACAGCACGCCGAGGTACTGTGCATACCAAAGTCTTTCGGGAAGAACGTGAACGCCCCGTGCTTTTTTATCTCAATGTGAGTGATAGTATGCGTTTTGGCACGAGGGTAGCGTTCAAGTCGGTAATTGCAGCACGGCTTTGTAGCTTATTAGCTTGGGCCGCTGTTGAGCGGGGTGATCGCGTGGGTGGTGTTGTGGTTGCTGGTGAAAAGCATGGTGAAATAAAACCGCGGACAAAACAGCATGGTGTGTTACCTCTTTTGCAAACCATTGTAGAGGCTTGTCATTGGCCAGGGCATTTAACTTCTGAAAGTTGTCGTCAGCATTTGCTTCGTTTATTAAAAGTGTCAAAACCAGGCGCTCTAGTGGTGTTGTTGACAGATTGCTATGCATGGGACCCATCTTGCTGGACAGTGTTGGCACGTATTAGCGAGCGTTGTCAGGTCAATTTAATTCATGTTTATGATCCGCTAGAAGCCATGCCGCCTAAACCGAATGAATATATGTTCACAGATGGCTTGAAAAAAATTTTATTGAATACACAAAATAAAAAAATATGCAGTTTGTATAAAGATCAATTTGAGCAAAGAAAACAAGTGATGCGTGATCATTGCTTAAAATCAGCAGTGAAATTCACATCAATAGCGACCCATTCAGATTTGTCGACGGAATTAAGAAATCTCTATTGATAGGAAACATTTGCGAATTAATTTTTATCACTTCGCAGAAAATTTTTAAGATTCGCAGAAAATTTTTAAGATTCGTCATTGCGAGCGAAGCGAAGCAATCCAGAGAAAACCCTATATTTTCTAGATTGCTTCGCTTCGCAATGACAGATTTGTAGTAGCTCAGCAAGTTGTAAAAGTTATTTCGTACGCGCTCCTAGGATTCACGAGCCATAAATACGTAAAAATATAGGAATACTCATGAACCCTGTTTTAAAAGACATACACAATCCAGAGGCCATTTCTTGGTGGCCGCTGGCGCCTGGCTGGTATGGATTAATTGTTTTAGGGCTGCTGCTCATGATCGTCATTTTGCTGTTACATCGTTGGTGGCGAAAACAGCATACTATTCAATCGTTGATGCAGTTGAAACTCAAAACAATACGATTGTCATTTGAGCAGGATCACAATGCTAGCAAAGCGATAGAGTCAATGAATAAATTGATTCGTCAGGTGAGTTTGGCTAACTGTTCACGAGAAAAGGTGGCGAGCCTTTCAGGGGATCGGTGGTTAGCTTTTTTGGATAGCACTTTACAGTCAGAACAATTTTCAAAAGGACCTGGTCGATTGTTAGTTGAAGAGGCGTTTAAAAAACAGATAAATGCTGATTTGTCACCGCTCTTCGATTTAACTGCTTTATGGCTGAAAAAAGTAATCAACCAAAAAAAAGCTTGGCGGGAGCATGCGCATGTTTGATCTTGATTGGCCTTGGGTGTTTTTATGTTTACCGCTGCCTTATTTGTTTTGGAAATTTTTACCCGCCTTAAAAAATAGGGCTGGCGCTGCATTAAAAGTGCCTTTTTTAGAGAGGATGTCGTGTTTGTCTAGCACACAAACCCATGATGTTCGATCGCATCTGATGTGGCCGCTGATTATCTGGATATTATTGTTAGCAGCATTGTCTGGGCCTAAATGGGTAGGCGCACCTATTCAGCTACAACAAGAAGGTCGTTCTATTATGATGGCCGTTGATTTGTCGGGCAGCATGCAACTGCAAGACATGTCTTATTATGGACGAGCAGTGTCGCGCCTAGATTTGGTGAAAAGTATTGCAGGTCAATTTATTAAAAATCGACAGGGGGATCGTATTGGTTTAGTGCTGTTTGGTAGTCGTGCTTATTTACAAACTCCATTGACACGTGATCTTCAAACGGTGGTGAATATGCTGGATGATGCAACCGTGGGTTTGGCAGGCTCGCAAACCGCTATTGGTGATGGTATTGGCCTTGCTATCAAACGTTTGATGCATTATCCCAAAAAAAGCCGTGTATTAGTGCTGTTAACAGATGGTCAAAATAATGCGGGCGCTGTTGCACCTTTGGTCGCAGCGAAGATGGCGGCCAAAGCCGATATTAAAATCTATACGATTGGTTTGGGTTCTTCTCAAATGGTGGTGAATACACCGTTTGGCCCGCAATATATTTCAACTCAAACTGATCTTGACGAAACCATGTTAAAACAAATTGCTAAACTAACGGGCGGTGAATATTTTCGTGCTGCATCAGCGAGTGATTTGCAGCAAGTTTATGACTCAATTAATAAGCTCGAATTCGTTAAAGCAGATCAAATAACGTTTAGACCAATGAAACTTTTATATCCATGGCCACTGGGTTTCGCGTTAATTTTGAGTGTCGTTTGGTTACTGCTAGACAGAAGGAGAGTGGCATGACAATTTCCTTTGTTCACTTTTCCAACCCGTTATGGTTTTTAGCACTCATCCCATTGTTGTTAGTTTGGTTTTTTTTATTACGTAACAACACTACAAAAAGTCATTGGGCCGCCGTTTGTGATCCGCATTTATTACCACATTTGTTAGAGTCACAAACGAACAAACAAGGCGTAAGATTGAGTCTGTATTTATTAGCATTGGCTTGGTTGCTGGCAGTATTCAGTTTAGCAGAACCGGCATGGTCGAAAGTGGTTCAGCCAGTTTATCAACAAAAAACGGCGCGGGTTTTTTTATTAGATTTGTCTGATTCAATGTTGGCAACTGATTTACCCCCCTCACGCTTGGATCGAGCAAAATTCAAATTATTAGATATGTTGCGTGCTATTAAAGAAGGGCAAACAGCTTTGGTAGTCTATACAAGAGAACCGTTTTTAGTTTCACCACTAACGGAAGATAGTCATATTATTGCTAGCATGGTTCCGAATTTATCGCCAGATATTATGCCGGTGCAAGGTAACGATTTGGCGGCTGCGATAGACATGGCCGATGATTTATTTAAGCAAGCGCATTTTAAATATGGTGAAATCATTGTGTTGACGGATTCAGCACCGAATAGTGTTGCCATTTCACGTGCGGCGGCACTCAAAGATGATGGAATAACACTCTCTGTTTTAGGGGTGGGTACGAGTCAGCCTGTCCCTTTGCGCAATAGTGAAGGTGATTTTGTGATGGATGCGCAAGGTCAAGTTAAAACAACAAAACTGCCATCGATGGCATTGTCAGCGCTGGCGCAACAAGGCGGGGGTGTTTATCTGCCTTTTAGTAATAGTAATACTGATATTACGCGTTTATTAGCAGAGCAACACGGTAGCGTTTATCAGCAGCAAAAAAATAGAGTATTGAGTTATTGGCAGGTGCAGGGTCGTTGGTTGCTTATTGTTATTGCAGGGTTATTTTTATTGGTGTTTCGACGGGGATTTCGCGTGTGATTAAACGATTATGCTGTTTGAGTTTTATTTTATGTGTGAGCAGTTATGCAGGTTGGCGTGATTTATGGTTACGGCAAGATCAGCAGGCGATGCAGGCTTATCGTCAAAAAGCTTATGCAACAGCCGCTAATCAATTTAAAGATTTGATGTGGCAAGGTGCAGCAAAGTATCGAGCAGGCGATTATCAAGGTGCGGTTCAGGATTTTTCGAAAGTTGATACGGCTCGAGCAAACTATAATAAAGGTAATGCGTATGCAAAGTTAAAACAATATCAAGCGGCGATTCATGCTTACGATGAAGCTTTGGCTAAAGACCCGCAATTCCATGATGCTGTTGTGAATAAAAAAAGTATTGAAGATTTTTTGAAAAAACAAAAAAATCAGCAGGACAAACAGAATCAAAATCAACAGAATCAAAATCAACAGAATCAAAATCAACAGAATCAAAATCAACAGAATCAAAAAACCAATTCAGATAATAAAGAATCAAATAACCCGCAAGAAAACAAACAAGCGCAGGATAAAGAGAGTCAAAATTCTAGTCGACAGCAGCAGTCTCAACAAAACTCAGACAAAGATTTGCTAAATCAGCAAAATCAGAATAAATCAGGCAAAGAGCAAGCTAACCAAGCAAATCAGACAAATCAAGAGAGAAAATCAAATAACAGTCAGCAACAACAACAGCAACAACAACAGCAACAACAACAGCAACAACAGCAACAACAGCAACAACAGCAACAACAGCAACAACAACAGCAGCAACAACAACAGCAACAACAACAGCAACAACAACAGCAACAACAACAGCAGCAACAACAACAGCAACAACAACAGCAACAACAACAGCAACAACAACAGCAGCAGCAGTCTGAGCAAACTCAACGTGATCAGAAAAATTCTGCTAAAAATCAACAGCAAAATACACTGCAATCCTCGTTGAATAATCAGCCGCAAGTGCCGCGTAACTCAGCAGCGCCAAGCGATGCTGCTCAACAAGCTTTTAATAAAGCTCAAAACAAACAACAGCAACCTTTCAAATCACAGGGGAATAGAGCAAATCATTTCACTCAACAAACCGAAAAACCCAATCCTGAAGTTCAGCAGTTTGTGAAACAAATCCCCGATGATCCCGGTGGATTGCTCGCGCAAAAATTTCGTCGCGATTATGATAGACGTCATACGTATTGAAGTGAGTGAACAAGTGGAGCCAGACAATATATGATCCCACAGGTTGAAATTATTTCTTGGTTTAACAGTGTGCCTTGGGCTGGGTTTGATCAAGTTGAACATTATCCTAGAATCAGCAGTTGAAGGCTACTGCGAAAGCTTAATGCACTAAATCTAGGATTATGCTGGAGAGCGTATGAAAAATCTGAGTTTATGTGAACGCTTTGGAATTGATAAGCAAAATGCAGCTCAAGCAACGGGAGTTATAAAAAACGCTTAAAAGAGGGGTTTAATTAAACCGGCAGAAACAGATAGGCCTAGAACTGGGTACATACCGTGGTGGGCTTAAATTTCTTGATTGGTTCTTAATTTTGAGAAGGCTTTTTGGGCAAGCTTTGTAAGTATTGATTTAAAAACAATAGATTATATTTGTTAGCTTTCTTGATCGGTTCTTGATTCTTGATGGAATTTATCATAAACAAAGTGAATAGGTTTTACAGAATATGGAACGTCATCAAACAACAGAATTTTAAAAGACGATAGGTGATGCATGATGAAAAAATATTTTTTAAATTTTATAGGGATTATTAGCCTATTAATGATCAACACAGTGATGCTTGCAGCGACGATGCAAGCAACCGTCGATCAATCAAATGTTGTGGCAGGACAGCCCATTATATTATCAATAAAATTACCAAAATCGATGTTAATTGCAACGCGCCCTGATTTGTCATTGCTCAGTAAAGATTTTGATGTGTTGGGTATCGCGTCATCCAGTAGTATGCAGATAATTAATGGTCAGAGTTCCACGAGTGCTCGGTGGGATATTAAAATTGTGCCTAAAAAAATAGGTGAATTAACGATTCCGCCCGTTTATGTGCAAAACTATAGTTCAAATTCTGTGGCCATCCACGTTTCGCCGGCCACCCCTCAGGCAACGACACAGCCATCTATCGCAGCCAAAACAACAACAGATCAACCGATTTATATGCAAGTTTCCGTGGACAAAACAACGCCGTATGTTAATTCAGAGGTAACCTATAACGTCAAAATATATGTGGGAATACCGCTGTTAAATGCCAATCTCAGTTTGCCTGAGGTGGATGGAAATATGTTAAAACCGTTAGGCCCTTCGAAACGTTATCAACAAATGGTGAACGGGCAGCAGTATGTTGTGATTGAGCAAAATTTTTCGCTATTTCCACAACAAGCGGGTAAAACAGTCATTCGTGCACCACAGTTGCAGGCTGATGTGATAGCAAACGATCGTTATGGCATGATGGGGATGCCAAAAACCATGCAAGTGACGACCAATCCACTGACACTCAATGTAAAAGCGTTACCGGCTGTGGCAAAAAATAGTTTGTCGGCACAAAGTGTCAGCTTAAATCAAACCTGGTCGGCGAATACGTGGAAAGTAGGTGAACCGATAACGCGTACGATAACGCTAAAAACGGTGGGTGTGCCGACTAATTTACTGCCTTCTTTAACAATGTCTAATAGTCCGATGTGGAACAGCTATCCTGATAAACCTATTATTCAAACAGATTTGAGCGATCAAGGTGTCATTTCAACAGTGAAGCAAAAAATAGTTTTAATTCCTTCACAAGCGGGAACTGTGACGATTCCTGCCATAAACATTCATTGGTTTAATACCATGACAGGGCAAACTAAGACAGCCAGTTTGATTGCGAGTACTTTTACCGTTGAACCGGCAGCGAATAGCGTCACTCTTCAAAATAAAGCGCCCGCTATGATGCCGATGTCTGTTGCATCAACCCCCGCAACACCGACGACCGCTACCCCAGCTATTTCTTTGAAACCGATGCACCCGCTTTCGACCACTTATTGGCTATGGATTGTTTCTGTATTGACGATGCTTTGGTTATTGACGATGTTTTTTTGGTGGCGACAGCGTAAACAAGTGACACAGTTTGTAGCGTTGGGTCCTCAAGGTTCTCATTTGTCAGATGATAAATCGCTCGATAAAAAACAAGCTTGGCATCAAGTTCAATCCGCCTGTCACAGTAATAATGCGCGCGTTATTAAATTCGCTATTCTGGATTGGGCCAATAAAGAATGGCCTGAAAAACACTATCGACAATTAAGCCAGGTGAGTCAGCAGTTACAATCACCTGAATTACATAAGTTGTTATTAGATTTAGATCAATCACTGTACGGTAAAACACAATCAGATTGGCAGCATGGCGCTGAAATTTTTACTGCATTGAAAATGGCTTTAAAAAAAAATCGTCAAAGTAAAAAAGTGGTTAAAAGTGATGATGGGTTGCCGCCACTCTATCCTGAGTAATTTGGTCGCTCCTCAACTTGAATTAACTGCTTTGACGATTCTGTCAATTTGATTGAGCATATAAAAAGGTATGCTCAATATACGGTGATCAAATTGTAAATTATCTTGCGAAATTTTTATTCCAAAGTTAGCGATTTGCGCATACTGCTTGTGCTCATCCAAAAATATCTGCATTGACTTTAAACGTCCTGATTTTCCAGATTTAACTTCTATGGGTATGATTTGACCTCCGATTTGGACCAGATAGTCTATTTCGGCACTAGCCCCGTGTTTGTCTCTTGCCCAGTAGTACAATTCTGGTGGAGTCGTTATCGCTTGGTTTGCGAGTAACTCTTGTCCAACCAGTTGCTCACTTAACGCGCCTTCATAGATGAGATTAAGATCGTTTGCCAGCAATAATTCGGCATCAAGACCTGACATATTTTTAATTAGACCAATGTCGAGAAAAAGCAATTTAAACTTTTTATAAATAATATTGAGTCGCATCAATCTAACCATTGAGGATTCATGCTTTCAATAAGAGATAATTTCTTTTTTGAATCCAAGAAAACCTTTAAAGATCGCTTTAGATACTTTTGCGAAACATTAGCACAGCCAAGCTGATGGCAATGATATTGGGGACCATTAAAAATAAAAAAGCATTATTAAGATTATTGTCGTTAAGCAAATAGCCAATGACGATGGCAGTAATGCAGAAAAATAGACGTGATAATAAACTATCTAAGCTGATCATGCTTGAGCGCGCAGTATCCGATACTTTCTCGTGAATAATAGTGTATAAAAGCGGCATTTTAAGTCCGTATACGATGCTGGCAATAAAAAAGAACGGTAAGCTCCATAGGCTATGCGCAAATGACATTATCGTCGACATTATTTGTAATGAAAGTGGTAGCAAAAGAATCAATATTCGGTTTGAAATTTTAGACATTAAATAAGAAGCCAGTTGCGAGGCAATGCCAGTGGTCGTGTGATAGAGCAACCAGATGACGCCAAGCCATATGAGCGGAATTGCGTATTCTTTATAATAAACTTGCAATAACCAAAAAGTACTTAAGGTGGTAGCGCTGATGGCTGCAGAATATAAAAAAGTTGGTAAAAGTTGGTTGGATTTTGTTGATACCACATCGTGATAAAGCTGGCCGATCAGTTTTTTTAGTTGCGTGATGATTTGCGGTACGATGGGGTTTTGTTGATTGAAATGCTTTACCTGCTTTGCATCAGTGAGATGACTCGTTATCCATAGTCCTATGATTGATGCTATAAAACTGATGAAAGCAGGTAGTATTAGATAAAGTTTCATTAGCAGACCACAGCTAATGCCAGAAATCGCTTCTGCATAACGTCCGTAGGCTTGTAATTCAGATTCTTTTTTGACGTACTGATCAAGCTTCCCTAATTGTTTTAAGCTCATGTAGAGTAGAGCGGTATCTGCACCGGAAAACGCTGCATATGACATCGCCATACTGATTTCAGCAATGATAAATCCTTGGAAAGTTCTAATAAAAGTGAATGCAGCTGTGCCTATGACGGCACAATAGGCACCGATTAGCAGCGCTTTTTTTTGGCCGATACAATCGGCCATTACACCCATGGGCATTTCGAAAATAATCAATGCAATCGCAAAGACCACTTGAGTTAAAAAAATTTGTTCGTAGTTTAGGCCAAAATGATCGGCGTATAACAAATAAATTGGCAATAGCGGATTGATAAAACGCAGGCCATTTATAAAGCATAAACGCCGAGTATTATTTTGAAAGGCACGCAAGATTTTTATTGCGAAGTGTTCAATTGAGTTTTAGTCGGCCAGATGTCGTTTGAGAGATGGACGCCGATTAGTTTGCCTTCACAAAGATGGGGTATCGTAAAAATCCCCCGAATTTCATCCGTCGGTTTGTTGTAAACAAAATTTATAAATTCTTTTGCGGGTTTAAATTGATTATGGTGTATATATTCGATTGTGTTAACGCCGCGAAATAGTTGGTTGTCTTCATTAATGAAAACCGAATTTAGTCGTTTATATTGAAGCGCTCGGTAATATTTGTTTGGGAAATACACCGATTGGTTATTTTCAATATTGTAATAAAGAGGCTCGTGAAATAATGTGTTGCATTTTGCGTCGGATAGTTTGGGGTTGAGTGATTTCATTTGATAGTGAAAAATAACATATTCAGCATTGTTAGTAGAGTCAACTGCATGAGCAGGATCGATGGAATCAGTCGAATTGATCGGATCGATTGAATGATGAAGGTCAGCGTAAACGAGTGGCGCGCTTAAACCTAAAAGCGTTAAAGGCAGGGCGATGATAAGTTTGGAGTGAGTTAATTTATTCATAAGCACTATTTTCCTTGAGGAGTTTTGTGTGGTATTTATACTGCGCGCGGTATAGCTTATCACAGATCATTCATTTTGATGCAGCAACTATTTTACAAGTTTTAAAGAAAGAAAGCGCTCACAAACAGAATCTTCTAACATTCCTTCAATTTACCTTCTCACTCTCAAGGAAAATAGTGCTTATGAA
>Ga0155588_1066_pt1 | contig 18762 bp, 19 predicted proteins | sample RifCSPhighO2_12_FD_107245 | JGI IMG/M metagenome (GOLD analysis project Ga0155588, IMG submission 107245) | Gammaproteobacteria bacterium RIFCSPHIGHO2_12_FULL_41_15
TCTCAAGTGACTAACAACCCTAAGAAAATTTCTTTTTTAGAAGAGCATGGTATACGGGTGGTTGAGCGTATCCCTATTAAAAGCCCTGTTAATCCGCATAATCATCATTACCTTGTTACCAAAAAAACTCTATTAGGACATATGGTTGAACATACCAACGAATAATCCACAGACATCTTTGCAGTCGGCAGGTATTCATAAAGATATTTGGTTCTCAGGAAATGAGTATGAGCATTACTCTCAGTTTATTCAAAAGAAAAATGCTGCTGTGTTAGCGCGTCTTCATAAATCGAGCCAAAGACTAAATACTATCTTTGAGTTAGGATGCGGTACAGGTAATTTAACTGAAGAAATTCTTCTATCGTGTGAGACGAACCATATTGACGCACTTGATATCTCTAACGATATGATTAGCATTGCCAAATCAAAGTCAGCACTTAATTCTGTTAAGTTCTTTTGTACACCTTTTTTGGATTTTATTCCAACAATCAAATACAGCGCTATTTTTTCTAATGCTGCATTCCACTGGTTATATCCAATGTATTTGGAATCTTTAATAAAAATGGAGTCGATGTTGTTAGATAATGGTTTGGTTTATATCGCAACGGCAGGGGAAAATTTAAATTCATTAGCTTTCGATGCTTGGATTGATGAAAGACTACACAATGCTTTCGCCTCACATGAGTATCAACCATTTGCCTCTCGTCGGTTAGATATTGCTCAATTTGAGAGTATGGTAGCATCTACTCCATTTATATTGCAGGATGCATTTATTTTGGAGCGTTGGGCTAAAATAAAAATTTCACATTATGTAGAGTGGTTTATTTCAAGCGGAGCACTTTGGAATATTAATGAACATGAAGTGCCAGAATTGAAAAAATTCCTCATTTGTAGGTTGTCGGAAAGTGGCGATGGCCAAGAATATATCAGCATGGGGCACTGGTCATTATTTGCGATATTGAAAAAATAGAAATATTTATTTAGCAAGAGAGCAATTATATGCATGTAAATTTGCAGTATGCGAAAAAAGGTATGGCGTCAAGCAGTAGCCCGCTAGCCACGTTAGCGGCATTACAAGTGTTACAAGATGGTGGGAATGCTTTTGATGCTGGAATTTGCGCCTCTGCTGTACTTAATGTGGTATTGCCCATGTCATGTGGCCTTGGTGGCGATATTGCTGTTTTGGGCTATGTGGAAAATAAAAAGAAAACTTATAGTATTTCTAGTCTTGGCAGTGCCCCTGCTAATGCGAGCATAGCAGAATTTTTAGCTAGAAATTTAAGTGCTATTCCAAAAACTGGCATAATGTCAGCCACGATACCGGCTACTATTGAGGCTTATCTTAAGATACATGCTGAATTTTGCACATTACCACTTGAGCGATTATTTAAGTCTGCAATTTTTTATGCTGAAAATGGTGTTACAGTTGGCGATCAATTACATAGATGGATAAAAAATAATCGAGATATAATAAAAGATGATCGATTTTTAGCTGAAACATTTTTGCCATTTGGAAATGCAGCTATGCCTGGTTCATCAATACAACAACAGAGCCTTGCTAATACCTATCAAAGAATTTCAATGTTAGGTCAAAACTTGCATAAAGATGATTGGATTTTAGAATCTTATATGCGCATCAATAAGGTGCAAAATGGGTTATTTGTAGAAAGTGATTTTTATAAACCACAATGCACTATAGAGGAACCATTTAATACTTATATAGCAAACCATTTGGTTTTAACGACAGGGTTGCCTACACAAGGTTATTTATTACTTCAAAATCTCAAACTTTATGAAATGGCTCACAACAAAAAAAATATTGGCGATTTTCCTAATAAAATACATGTGCTTAGTGAAATTTTCAATCAAACGTATTGGCAAAGACTTTGCAAAGTGGGTGACCCACGATTTATTGATGGACTTGATGATCTACTAGTTAAAAATAATCTGGTGGATCTATATGGAAATATAAATTTTGAAAATACAACACCTTGTAGACATGCTGGTTATTATACCGAAGGCGATACTAGTTATTTTAATATTGTTGATAAGCAGGGTAATGCTGTATCTTGGATCCAAAGTTTATCTTTGGGATTTGGTTCTGGAGTTTCTGTACCAGAAACAGGTGTCGTGCTTAATAGTAGGTTAGGTCGAAGTTGCACCCTTAACCCATCACAACCTAATTGTTGCGAACCCGGGAAGCGCCCTATAAATACAATTTTTCCATACATTGTTATTAAAGATGAGGAATTATTTTTGATGGGTGGAACGCCTGGTGGCGATGGCCAAGCTCAATGGAACACCTCATTTCTTTCAGCCATGCTCCTTGAACAAAAAAATATTGTACAAGCACTCTCTGAACCAAAGTGGACATATTTTCCCGGCGCAGATTTAATTGAAAGTGATATAAGCCAATCTATCCATATTGAAAAAGAATCTGTCTTGAGTATTCAAAACGCATTACAGGAAAAAGGACACTTAGTGATTGAAAAGAAAAAAATTGCTGGCGCACTTAGAGTAATTCAAAATAAAAAATCTCATTTTATAGGCGCTGATGATGGCCGAGAAGATGGGTTAACGCTTGGTTACTAAGTCTTTTAAATAATCTTGAAGGGAAAAAATGTGAAGTGTAGATTAAATTATTTTTTATTGCTGCATTCGTGCTGAAAATTGTTCTGCTAGCTTAAAGCTTAAGTCTTTTAATGGTATCTACTATTGTTACAGTGTTAGCCTCAAGTTCGATATTAACTTTATCACCCATTTTCTTGTTTGGAAAATCAGTTAATTGTAGTGTATGAGGGATAAGATTAACCGAAAAGCTATTATTTAATAGGTCAACATCGCTGACAGTTAAGCTCGAGCCATTTACACCTATAAATCCTTTTTCAATAATATAGCTCATCATCTTAGGTTGGCATTTAAATGTAAACTTAAGATTGTTTTCCCATTTTTCTATTTTTAAGATATCAGCTGTCCCATAAATATGACCGTACATTTGATGTCCTCCAATCTCAGCGTTATGAGAAATGCTTCGCTCTATTGAAACTTTTTGTCCTACTATTAAATTAGATAACGTGGTTTTTCGACAAGTTTCCTCGATTGCATTGAAGGTGACATTATGATTATGTATCTTAACAACCGTTTGACAAGTGCCATCAACCGAAACACTAGCCCCTATAGTAAGACCATTGAGTAATTTATCGCTAAATTTTACAGTGTATGTAAATAAGTGAGGATCTTTTTTAACGTATGTAACAACAAATAAGCCTTGTGTTATTCCGGTATACATTTTGTTGACTCCTCCATTTTTACAGATTTTTGTAAACGTATTCTTTTAAAAGAATCGGCTGTATTTTTTGTAATGTTTTTAAGTATACATAATCCTAAAAGTAACCCAGCGAAAGCAAATAAGCTCGCCGAGAAAATGCCTTTAGAAAAAGCAATAGCAGGGATTCCCGTTGTTACATGGGTTACGTTATCACCACTAAAAAATAACTGTTGCGATAACTTGGGATTATAAGTAAATATGATTGCACTAATAAATGCTAACCCAATGGTACCCGCTATTTGCCGAATTGTAGTAATTGTAGCAGATGCAACCCCTAACAAAGTGGGCTCAACTGTTGAGAGTGATGTAGTAAATGTGGGCTGCATAGCAAGAGGGATCCCAATCCCGTATAGAAAAAGTCCTGGGCATAAGAGCCAATAATTCTGCTTCAATGAAAAAAAAGCTATCCAAAGCATCCCTGCAGTTAACATGCACATACCGAGACAAATGGGTAATTTTGGGCCAAAGCGATCTAGCAATATCCCGCCAATAGGGGCAATAAAAACTGTTGGTAGTGTAGCTGGTAGCAAAAGAACTCCGGCTAAACTTATGGAGTAATTAAGAGTATTTTGAATAAAAATTGCAAAAAATATAAGTGTAACAAGACAAATTTGTATGGATGCGAAAATTAAGCTACTTGTTAAAAACAATTTATTTTTAAACAAAATTAAATTAATCAGTGGGTTTTTTGCGGTTTTTTCAGTTTTTATAAAAAAGAAAAGAAATATAAATCCAATTAAAAACAACACTAATATTTCGGTTATGCTCCAATTAAGCTGTGAAGCATTCATTATCGCAACAACAAAAGCGGTGATACTAATTGCAAATGACAGCCCGCCAAACCAATCAAAACCATGATTTAATCTAATAACTTTGATCTCATCTACAATGATAAAAGTCAGCATTATACTCAAGGTTGCAATAGGAATATTTATCCAAAAGATCATCCGCCAACTGATATGTTGTGCTAGTATGCCGCCAATAAATGGGCCAAGTGACAAGAATATTGAAGCCACTCCAACGTATATGCTCATTGCCGTCCCTCTTTTTTTTTGTGGAAAATGATTAAATACAATAACTCCAATCGATGGGACAATAAAAGCGGCACCTATGCCTTGAATGACACGGCCCATTAATAACACCAACTCAGAGAAAGCAATAGCACAAATTGTTGATGAAACCAAAAAAATCAGCGAACCACAGATAACTATTTTTTTGTGTCCAAAAATATCACCAAGCTTACCAGCAAAAATAAGGACAATAGTTGTTGATAGTAAATATGAGTTCATAACCCATGGTAGTGAAGAAATAGAAATATTAATTTCCCGCTGTATTTTGGGAAGAATAACAGCAAGACCTGTTTGATCAAAAAATATCATGGCAAGCAAACTAGACATCGCCAATAATAGCAAGATATCTAAATTTCTTTGGCTGCTATTTAATATGGGACGTATTAACATTTTTCCTGTTTTAACAAAATAAGCATGGGATAAAATAGGTTCTTGATTTTGGCTGTCTCATTATTTTTTTGAAGCCTACAGCTAGAGGTAAATTCTGTATTAACTCGTAGTGCTTGTCAATGATAACTGCTTGCCCGAATCTTTGACCACTACACAACCAACTTTGATGAAATATGCTTGTTTTATAGGATAAAATTTAACTGTGTTTCTCTTTGATCATTGACTGGCATTGCAAACGGTAGATGATGTATTGCATGCAATTTATCTATACTGCGCGCGGTCACAAATTTAAATTTTGATCTTTTATCTTGAGGCCATCTTTAAACGATTTGGGCCCAAAAAAATCCTCTCGGTTTTTTCGAGCTGAACCCTTTTAAATCTAACGCCAATGTGAAATCCAAAATTTAAATTTGTGACCACGCGCAGTACGGTAAGTCACGCTTAGGTCAGTGAACCAAGCTCAAGCAAAAGGAGTGTGTCAGCCAATCGGGTATGTTTGCTTCACAATTGTCAAGCATCAAAGACTATGCCATCATGCGCCCACTCAATTGAAGCAGAAGATAAGATGATCGTTGACTCGCACTGTCACCTCAATATGCTAGATTTATCGGCTTATAATGATGACCTAGCTGGCGCAGTGAATGCGGCTAAAGACAAAGGCGTTGAGTATATCTTGAGTATTAGCGTTGAGTTTCAGAAGATTGCTGAAGTGGTCAATATTGCACAGCGTTTTCCTAATGTGTTTGCTTCAGTGGGGGTGCATCCTGATGAGCATCAGGGTGAGGCCATCGATATGCAAATAGTCAAACAGCATGCCGAGCATAAAAAAGTCGTCGCGATTGGTGAAACTGGATTAGATTATTATCGTCAAGCAGCGGGTGCGGATATGGCTTGGCAACACCAGCGTTTTCGTGAGCATATTGCGCTGGCTAAAAGTTTGCAAAAACCGCTTATCATTCATACGCGCGCCGCACGTGAAGATACTCTTCGTATTTTGCAAGAAGAACAAGCTGACGCAATTGGTGGTGTGATGCATTGTTTTACTGAAGATTGGGCAATGGCCAAAGCAGCGCTTGATTTAGGTTTTTATATTTCGATGTCAGGCATTGTGACTTTTAAAAATGCGACACAAGTACAAGAGGTGGCGCTTAAGACACCTATAGATAGATTGCTGATAGAAACAGATGCTCCCTTCTTGACGCCCGTGCCGTTTAGAGGCAAAAAACCTAACGAACCACAATATGTTTATTATGTGGCAGCGTTTTTGGCGGAACTTAAAAAAATGTCGTTTGCTGATATGGCAGACAAAACAACGGAAAACTTTTTTAATCTGTTTAAAAAGGCGGCGCCCAGTCTGTGAGAAAAATACATAAAAATATGTGGATGTTATTGTGGGTGATGTTGCTGGATAAAATCAGTGTCAATATCACTTTCCCTATCTTAACCTTTGTGTTTTTTAGTACGAATAGCCACTTATTTGTAGAAAATACTTCTTATGCCATGCGTAGTTATTGGTACGGTATTTGTTTGTCTATCCCGCATTTGTTAGGTATTTTTTCGATTCCTTTGTTAAGCATTGTGTCGGATTCAATCGGTAGAAAATCAATTTTGATGATTACTGCTGTGGCTGCATTTGTATTTGCGCTGAGTTGTTCCTTTGGTATTTTGCTGGGCTCTTTGGCGCTGGTTTTGTTGGGTAAATTTGTGGGGGGATTTTTGTCGCGAACGGATGCCGTCGCACAAGCTGCTGTCGCAGATTATAGTACAACAGAAAATAAGCTTAATAACATGGCACGTTTGCAAGTGGTTATTTCGATGGGTGCTGCATTAGGGCCTATGTTGGGTGGTTATTTTGCGGAAGGCCCTTGGTTTGGGGTATTAAATTATGCATTGCCTTATCTGATCGCAACGTTGTTTGCGATTGCAACTGTGATTTTTATTATTTTGTGTCTGAAAGAAGATGCCGTGAAAAAAGTGACCGTGAAAACTAACTTTAATGATTTATTTCAATTGCTGTCTTATAAGCCAGTGTTGAAGATTTCTTTTTTGTTACTTTTGGTGCAAATTAGTTGGGGAAGTTATTATCAGTTTATACCGCCAGTGCTCAAAACGACTTTCCATTTTTCAGCGATGCAAGTGGGATTGTTCGTTGGTTTAGTGGCTTTGTGGTTGGCTTTAGCCTCTGCTTTTGCGGTCCCCATTTTAAAGCGACATTTTCAAAGTAACCAAATTATTAATTACTGTTGTTATGGATTATTGGTGGGTATGTTATCAACCTTGCTGGCGAGTATGCTGGTGACTAATGCTGAAATAGCGAAGAGTTTGCTATGGGTAGGTGCTGTGTTAATTTCGGCATCTGATGTGGTGATTTATGCCATTATCTCAACACTATACTCGAATGCAGTGGGTGAAGCGCAACAAGGTACGGTGATGGGTATTTGTTTTATCATTTATTCTATTGTTTGGGCGCTGGTCGCTTTGTTAGGTGGATTCATAGCTGGATATGCAGTCATTCTGCCCATATGGGTGGGTATGATTGGCATTATTTTGGCGATTTTGTGGCAGCACTATAAACCATTAGAAGTGATCGCGTAATTTTATTGGCAGTTTTACAATCACAATCAATCTAAGAGGATGCAATGAATTATTGGTTAATGAAGTCAGAACCTAATTGCTATAGCATTGACGATCTTAAACAGGACAAGATTGAGCACTGGGATGGAGTACGTAATTACCAAGCGCGTAATATGCTGCGCGATCAGATGAAGAAAGGGGATCTCGCCTTTTTTTATCATTCAAACTGCAAAGAAATTGGGATCGTCGGTATTATGAAGATTGTGAAAGAAGGTTATCCAGATGTGACGGCGCGAGATCCTGAGAATGATCATTACGATCCTAAAAGTACCGAAAACAATCCGCGCTGGTTTATGGTGGATGTTGGTTTTGTTGAGAAGCTCAAAAAAGTCATCACCTTAAATAGCTTAAAGCAACAGCCCGTATTAGCAGAAATGCCGTTGTTGCAAAAAGGTAATCGTTTGTCAGTGATGCCAGTTTCAAAAACGCATTGGCATTATATTATAAATTTAAGGGAGCATTGAGATTATGGCGCAACCAGTAACGCCTTTAGAAAAACCTTGGGTTATTTTTCAAGTGGTTTTGTTTAATATGGCTTCGGCCAATGTAGGGACAGCGGTAGCGGCCTCAATCGCACAATTCTTCGTGGGTGCTGATGCGTATAATAATCGTATTGCGCGCTATACAGGAGCGCTCAATGTGGCGGCCATTCCTTTGCTAATAATGACAGGCAGTTGTTTGTTAAATGGTTGGCGTTTAAATGCGCCATGGAGACCAGCATTATTGACAGCAATCTTTAGTGTCATGACGGTAGTGTTTTCGGCTTTGTTTGTAGGCTCTATGTCAGAGCCGCAGTTTTATGGTGCTTTGTGTTCTGACTTCGGTCTTGGATTCACAACGACTATGGGTTTGGGTGGATTAATTGCGGCTGGCTTTGCGAGCGATTATCTTGTGAGATCTGTGACGGGAGAACTTGACAGAGCGCCAGTAGCGCAATCACTGTTACGAAATTAACTTTATACTGCGCGCGGTCACAAAATCTGAAATTCAAAACTTAAATTGGTGACCGCGCACAGTATAGATTCAGCACCTTAACTTAAGCTTTCTCGCGACGCCTTCAACGGCTGATTCTAGGTTTAACCCGAAATTTTAAAGCGCAGTCTATCTTACAAAGCATAGAGGTTTTGTTCGGTAATAATATAATTGACGGGGATGTCCCATGATTCAGTAGGAATGCTGCCAGTTTTTTGGCATTCAAATGCTAAGCCAATCAAAATAGGGCGACGATTTTTTAAGTCCTGTAAACAGCGATCATAATAACCTCCACCTTGACCCAGTCTGTTGCATCGTTCATCAAAACCAATGAGCGGCATTAAAATAATGTCTAATTCATTTGGATTGATTTTTGGGGCGGTTAGCGCGTTGGGTTCAGAAATATTGAAGCGATTTTTAATGAGTGTTTCGCCTGATCTATAAGCATGAAACGTTATTTGTTGTTCGGATAAAACAGGTAAGTAGCACAGTTTATTTTGTTCCAAGCCATGTTTGATGATCGAGGCTGTTTGTACTTCGCTATGCTGAGAAAAAAAGAAGCCAATTTTAGTGGCTATTTGCCAGCTTTTTTGTTCATACAATTTTTTTGCAATGTCTAGGGAAAAATTTTTTCTATCTATGTCAGATAAGTTTGTGCGGCGTTGTCTTAATATTTTTCGTAATGCTTGTTTTTGTGCGTTCATAACATATGTGCTCTTTGCTTGATTGCGCAGTCGTGGCGATAAATCGTGCTATGGAATTCAGCGCTTAACGGGAGTCGCTGATTTTGATTGTCCCACTGTAAATCGTGGAATTTCTGCCAAGTCATGCAATGTTTTGATTTGAGAAAACCCTGCTTGATCAAATAAAGCATCAATGCGATTGGCTTGATCATAACCATGTTCTACGATAAGCCAGCCTTGTTCTTGTAAATAATGAGTTGCGTTATTGATAATTATTTGTAATGCGTCTAATCCTTCTGTGCCAGCGATTAAAGCGCGTTTTGGTTCAAAACGCATTTCGGGTGCATTTAGATATGGATCTTGTTCTGCAATATAAGGTGGATTTGAAAAAATCGCATCAAATTTTATTTGAGGTAATGCTGAGAACCAGTCGCCTTGATAAAAAGAAATGTTTTGTAAATTGAAACGCTGTGCATTGCGTATGGCAACCTTTAATGCGGCAAAGGATTCATCGGTCGCATGGAGTTGCCAGTTTGGTTGCTCATGCGCTAGTGCAATGGCAATGGCGCCAGAACCTGTGCCTAAATCTGCTATTTTTAAGGGCTTATTGTTGGGAAGATAAGTGAGTGCCCACTCAATGAGGTGTTCTGTTTCGGGACGTGGAATTAAAGTGTCGGGTGTGACTTCTAGTTTTAAAGACCAAAATTCTTTCTCACTGAGCAAATACGCGATGGGTTCGCCTTGCTGACGTCTTTGTAGCAAAGCGTGAACGCGTTTAAGCTCACTCTCTGTTATGTTTCGCTGTGAGTCAGTATAAAAAATAGTGGGGGAGGCTTGTAGAGCAGCATTAATAATGATTTCAGCATCGAGCTTGGGTGTTTGACTCGTTATGCTCAGTTTATTTTGTATTTGTTTTAGAAGTTCCTGCAATGTCAAGTTTAATGACCTAACTCGGTTAGTCGTTGTGCTTGCTGCTCTTGCATAAGAGGGTCAATCACTGAACTTAAGTTGCCTTCAAGAATTTCATTTAATTTGTAGAGCGTTAAATTAATGCGATGATCGGTAACGCGTCCTTGTGGAAAATTATAAGTGCGAATACGTTCAGAGCGATCGCCACTGCCGACTAATGATTTGCGTTCGCTAGCTTCTTTTTTTTGTTGTTCATCACGTTTCGCTTGTAGCAGCCTGGCAGAAAGCACACTCATCGCGCGTGCTTTGTTTTTATGTTGCGAACGTTCGTCCTGACATTCAACGACAACACCCGTTGGAATGTGTGTTATTCGAATAGCGGACTCTGTTCGATTAACGTGTTGTCCACCGGCGCCAGAAGCTCGATAGGTGTCAATACGTAAATCAGCAGGATTAATATCGATACTTTCAATTTCATCGGCTTCAGGCATGACAGCCACAGTGCAAGCAGAGGTATGAATTCGGCCTTGTGATTCGGTGACAGGGACTCGTTGTACACGATGAGCGCCCGACTCAAATTTAAGATGTGAGTAGACAGCGTTGCCACTAATGCGTGTGATGACTTCTTTGTAACCGCCGTGCTCCCCTTCGCTGCTAGAAATCACTTCAACTTTCCAGCGTTTTTGCTCGGCGTAACGCGTATACATACGTAGTAAATCGCCAACAAACAAAGAGGCCTCATCGCCGCCGGTGCCAGCACGTATTTCCAAGAAAATATTACATTCGTCTAGTGGGTCTTTTGGAATTAAAAGCGTTTGAAGTTGTGTTTCAAGTTCAAGTCGCTCTGATTGCAGGGTTTTAAGTTCAAGCGCTGCAAGCTCGTGCATGTCTTGGTCTTTCAGTAATTCATCGGCATTGTTAATGCCATCTGCATTTTGCCGATAGCATTCATAGCATTGTACAACGGGCTCTAGTTGAGCATATTCTTTGCCAAAATCACGAAATTTATTTTGATTGGCTATGACGTCAGGATCGCTCATGAGTTGTCCGAGCTCGTGGTAGCGGCGACGCATGGTTTCAAGTTTTTCAAGGATGGAGGCTTTCATATAAATCAGAGGTTCTGTAATGAGAAAGCCATGATACCGAAGCGGATAAAGCTTGGCTATCTTTAAAACACGCCCTCGTTATTTTTGTAAAATCACGATGATTTCCAAAGCACCATAAAAGTTACCCTAGAATTTTGGCGTTGTTCCGCGCGGGGCAGATAACACGCTCTTTATTAATGGGTCTAGCACTTTATAACTGTCTGTGTATGCCAATATCACTGCCATTGTTTCTTTGGAAGGATCGCAGCCCCATCTTTCTACACGGGCTTTTTGCAGTTGTTTTTCATAATCCAACGCAGAAATTCTATTCAGTTTTTCTATCCGATGAGTGGCTAGTTTGGTCGGAAAGTAATGGATCATGTATTATTCCTTGATTGCGATTCGCAATATGTGAATCGCAATATGTGAATCGCAACCAAGGAAATATCAAGTTTTAATGAGCAGGACAGAGTGGCGGGTAGAGAGCGGTCAAATCATTTTGACCGAACCCCACTCGCGGTGCTTGCAAATCTGCCCCAGTTTTATTGTGGTGGTCGAGTTATACGTTAAAAAAGATAAGAAACAGTGCCTAGCACATTGAACGCATAGCTTTGCGTTTCAGATTTATATTTCACTTGAAATTAAATTAATAAATATTGAATCTGTAATTCTGCCATGATTCCCTCTAATATCGCATTTTCCCCTATTTTTTTAGAAGATAATAGCTCGGGTACATTTTTCGTATTGAGCAAAATGTCGATGTTTGGAAATTCTTTTCGTAATTGTTGATATTTACAAATAGATTCAGTAAATCCTTTTTGTAGAGGGTTTAAGATTGGGTCTGCTATAAACGGTTTGTTTTGTTTTTGCAGTGCTTTAATACATCTTCTTAATGCGCTTAAGTCACCGGGTTTGTTTGGGGTGATAATGGGTGTGGCAGGCGTTTGTTCTGCGAGCCATAAATTATCTTCATTTAATAAGAGAATAAATTCAGCGCCTGCTTCGCTACCCAGAAATAAGTCATCATTGATCTGTGATTCAACACCGATGCTGTGTTGAGCTTTGATTAGCGCGGACACAGTGGGCGCTAAATGTAAAAAAGGTTTGTCAGGAGAGCAGCAAAGTACAGTACTTCTTGCGCCTTGGTTTTTATGTTGTTCGGTAATATTAAGTAGTTCGTCAGTGCTATATTGAGCGGCATAATTAATTTTTATAAATAATAATGGCGGTTTGCAGAGAGCAGATGTGCGTTGTGAATGAATGCTAGATTGTGTAGATGCTTTATTCGATTGCATCAGTGACATTGGCTGCCTTGTAAGGCCTAGTTGTTTTTTATCCATCATTTTTTTCAATCCTTCGAAAATGCTGCTATCGCAAGAAAACGCAGCAACGGTGGTTTTTCCATAGTTTAAAACAGAAAATTTATGGCTCTTTCAGAATGCCCGTGGTTTTAACCCTGTTGCTGTCATTGCGATACGCAAGCGAAGCAATCTAGAAAATACAGGATTTCCTCTGGATTGCTTCGCTTCGCTCGCAATGACGGGATATCACTCGCAATGACGGGATATCACTCGCAATGACGGGACATCCCTTTTACAAAACCACGACGATTCCCAAAGAACCAAACTTATCCCGCGCGCAGTATAGAATTCTTCAGATCTTATAAGATCTTTAATTTACTTTTTGACTTTCTTTTTTGACTAATAATTTTTTGGCTGCCTTTAACACATCGGCATGTCCGTCATAGGCGGCTTGTCGCAATTTAATTGTGGGGTGGTGTAATGTTTTGTTTGTTAAATTGTGAGCTAAAGCCGCCATAATGACAGCAGGTTCTTTGCCGTTTTTTAAAGCATTTAATGCATCTGTTAATTCTTCATCACGAATGGTGTGCACAAATTCTCTAAATTCTCGAATAATATGACTCGCATCCGCTATGCGTAATTCACAAATAATTTTTTGCACTTCAATATCAATCATGGCTTCAGCTTCGATTGCAGCGCGCTGTCGTTCAATTAAGTTTTTTTCGCTGCTTTTTTGTAAGTCATCGATATTGTAAAGCGTAATGTGGTTGATCTTTGCTGCTTCAGGCTCAATGTCTCGCGGTACGGCAAGGTCTAATAACAGCATAGGTTTGTTTTGACGAAGTTGCATAGCTGTTTCGAGCATGCACTTTTTTAAAATAGGTAATGGGCTTGCCGTTGCAGTCACAATAATATCGCAGTCAGCTAACACATTGGGAATCTCTTCAATCGTTATCGCTTTAGCGTTGATAGCGTCAGCGATTTTTTTTGCATTTTCTAACGAGCGATTAGCAATGATTCTGTTTTGACAGTGCGCTTTTGCAAAATGCATGGCAGCTAAACGTATAATATCGCCTGCGCCAATAAATAAAACAGATGATTGTCGAAGATTTGTTTTTTCATCAGCGATTTTTAAAACAGTGTATGCGGTAGAAATGGGATATCGACCAATATCTGTTTCGTTTCGTATTTGTTTGCATAATGTAAAAATTGCGGGGAATAGCTGTTGAAAACAAGGGCCGATGGCGCCAGCTTTTTCGGACAATTGGAAAGCTTGTTTAATTTGACCAAAAATTTGTGGTTCGCCCAAGATCATTGAATCAAGTCCGCTGGCGACTCTAGTTAAGTGGCGAATGGCTGCGCTATCTTTATAGTGATAGGCATGTTGGCCTATCTCACTAATATTGATGTTTTGTAGGTCAGCCAGCCATTTTGCAAGACAAATGTCGGACTCCCCAGCAGTATAAATTTCGAAACGATTACAGGTTGAAATAATGACCGCTTCTTGTAAGCGGCTATGGGTTAAAAGATGAGTGAGCACGGTGGCCATTGCTTCGGCGGGAATGGCTAAGCGCTCGCGTAGAGAAACGGGTGTTGTTTTATGGTTGATACCGATAACGTGCAGGGTCATGTGTTTTTGGCTTATGTTTGTCTTGTCCAAAGTAATAGCAAAGCTTCGACAGATCAAGATTTTTTTTAGGGGCCTATGGCGTTTCATTTGATTCACTGCATAGTGTACAGTACAGTTGTTTTTTCGTAGTGAATGTTTGCTGCCTATGTCTTCTCGAGTGTGTTCAAATGGGTATGTTGGGAGTTCTAGTTGAAAGCACCAATAAGATCAATATTTTTTGTGATGGTCGTCATGCTTTTGTCAGCCTGTGCGAACCTTCATGTTGCACAAGACCAAACGCAGTTTACTGACCAATCACCTAAAGTGCGAATGGTCAATCTTTCCGCTATTCAAAATTGGAGTATCAGTGGTGCGATGAGTGTGACTCAACGCGGCAAGGGTCATATTTTCAGTTTTAACTGGATAGAAAAAGGAGATAGCTACACGATTAAATTGTCAGCCACATTAAATTTGGCGAGTCTGGTCATTTTGGGCCAGCCTGGTAAGGTGACGCTGGTGAAAGGAGATTATATGTATCATGCGGCGACACCGGAAGCTTTGTTAGCAACGCAAGCAGATACGCAATTGCCGATTTCAGATCTTAAATATTGGGTGCGTTCAATCCCGGCACCCAATCAGCGTTACCTTGCACAGTATGATCGTTATGGTCATCTGATTGACTTGCAACAAGATGGTTGGCACGTGACCTTTAGTAATTTTTTAACAGTGGGACAGGTTGATGTACCGCAAAAAATTATGATGACCTCTCCAGATCTAACAGTTCGAATTGTGGTGAAGCAATGGTTGATTCAATAAAGTTACCGGCGCCGGGTAAGCTGAATTTATTTTTGCATGTCATGGGTCGGCGTGCGGATGGTTATCACCAATTACAGACATTATTTCAGTTCATTGATTTAGCCGATGAGCTTGAATTTGTGCGTTGTGATCATAATCAAATTGAAGTCGAAGGGGATTTGATCGGTGTATCCGCAGAGCAAAATTTAATTTATAAAGCAGCGAAATTATTGCAACAACAGAGTGGTGTTGAGCAAGGTGTGCGAATCTTTTGTAAAAAGCGTTTGCCAGTGGGAGGGGGTGTTGGGGGAGGTAGTTCTGATGCCGCAACAACCTTGGTTGGGCTTAATCATTTATGGGGCTGTGAATATACTTCGGCACAACTTCAATCATTGGGTTTGCAGTTAGGCGCTGATGTGCCCATTTTTATATATGGTCAGTCGGCTTTTGCAAAAGGTGTGGGCGAAGTGTTTACGGCGGCAGAGCCCCCGGAATCTTATTATTTGTTGTTGCAACCAGAAGCTTGCGTATCCACAGCAAAAATTTTTTCTCATCTGGCATTGACACGTGACACGTCAGCCATCAAAATGAGCGCCTGTTCGCCAAGGGCGATGGGGAATGACTTACAATCGATTGTTTGTCAGCTTTATCCAGAAGTTGCTGCCTGCCTAGATTGGCTTAGTCAGCGAGTGCCAGCGCGAATGACTGGTAGTGGTTCAGTAGTATTTGCAGAATTTTCTACTGAAGATGAAGCAAAAGCACTTGCAAAAAAAGTGCCGAATCGATATAAAGCCTACGTTTGTAAAGGCTGTAATCAATCACCTCTGCAAATGGCAGTCAGTGTTCAGTATTGGGGCGTCGCCAAGCGGTAAGGCACAGGGTTTTGATCTCTGCATTCCCAGGTTCGAATCCTGGTGCCCCAGCCAATTTTCTAGTCAGCATTAGGGTATCTCGTGTCAAATATTAGAATTTTTACTGGCAACTCAAATCTGCCCCTTTCTGAAAAAATTGCTGACTTAATGGATCGGCCGTTAGGTAAAGCGAATATTGGCACTTTTAGTGACGGTGAAATTAGCGTCGAAATTAAAGAAAATGTTCGTGGCCGTGATATTTTTTTGGTGCAGTCTACTTGTGCTCCCTGCAATGATAATTTAGTTGAAATGTTGGTGATGGCAGATGCCTTTCGACGTGCGTCGACCGCGAGTCTGACGGCAGTCATGCCTTATTTTGGATATGCCAGACAAGATCGTCGCGTTCGTTCAGCCCGTGTTCCCATTACAGCAAAAGTGGTTGCGGACATGATCTCCAAGGTTGGGTTCTCTCGTTTAATTACAGTGGATTTGCACGCAGAACAAATTCAGGGATTTTTTGATATCCCAGTTGACAATGTTTACTCGACTCGTCCTTTACTCGAAGATATGCAACGTAAAAAGTTGAAGCATCCGATGATAGTCTCGCCTGATGTCGGGGGCGTGATGCGCGCGCGCGCCATTGCTAAGCGACTCAATGATGTGGATTTGGCCATTATTGATAAACGACGTCCTCAGGCCAATCAAGTGCAGGTGATGAATGTGATTGGTGATGTGTCGAACAAAGATTGTATTATTGTCGATGATATCGTAGATACAGCCGGCACTTTATGTAATGCAGCAGCAACCCTCAAAGAAAATGGTGCTTGCACGGTCACTGCTTATGCCACGCATCCAGTCTTATCTGGACCTGCCATTGAGAATTTGGAGGCTTCTGCTTTAGATGAATTAGTCGTGTTTGACAGCATTCCCTTGAGTCAAGCAGCTTTAAATTGTCGCAAGATTCGTCAATTATCTTTGGCGTCTTTGATCGCTGAGACGATCAGTCGAATTAATGAAAAGGCGTCTGTCAGTTCTATGTTTGAATAAACTGCTTATTCTTTCAACGGCAGTTATTTCGTATCTGTCCCCCAGTCCCACCCAGTACACTTGTTGCTTGTGTTTTTCACTGTCAGCAGGATTTAAGCTTTATGCTATATTCCCATTCGTAACAACAAAAAACATATAACTTATTGTTTATATTGTTAATAGAGACGGGAGAGGATTGGTATGAAACTACTTAAATTAACAGGGTTGGTGATCAGCTTCTCTGGGTTGGCTGCTTCGGCAGATGCTGTCAATCAAATCACACCATCAAGCGTTCTGGCGACCACTTCTATCAGTGCAAAGTTGCTGCAAGCAACGCAATCTTCAACTCAGCTGACCTTGTTACCATCGATGATGGAAGCACGCCGAGGTGATGATGCCTATAACAGGCGTATTAATAGTCGAAGATATTACAGTCGACGAGGGATGCGTAATAATCGTCGTGAAAGTCACGGTGGGTTTGGCAGCATGCCGTCAACTATTGATAGGCAAGGCAATGTCATTGTTGTTGATTTGTGCCGGCATCAACTGGGCGCTTATGCTAATGGTCAGTTGGTGCGACAGTGCCCTGTTTCTGGTGGTGCGTCTTATTGTCCGGATATTAATAAGTCTTGCCGTAGTCCTGTTGGAAATTTTCGGATTCATAATAAAAAGCAAACGCACTATTCGACTCGTTATCCCGTCGAACGTTGGAAGCCACGGGCCATTATGCCGAATTCGTTGTTCTTTAATGGCGGGTATGCCATTCATGCAACGACGAGTTACATTAGAGGGATACACGAAAGCCATGGTTGCATTCGAACAACCTATGATTGTTCGAATTGGTTATTCCACAACTTTGCACGTATTGGTACGCCAGTTATTGTGAAGCCGTATTGTTCAAGTAATTAGTTGAGGATTCAAGAGGCATGAATCATGAGTAATTGTGTAACAGCTGTTAGCAGTCTTGTGATTCTAGTTGCTCTGTCTACAGCACAATGCGCTAATTATTTAGGTGTGACAGGAGACGTGTTTATTTTAAAAGCGCAACCCGACTATTGGCTTGCTAAAACTGCAAAAGATAAAGTTGATGCTGCCATAAAACTTTATAAAACAGGTGGGATGTCAGCTGTGATAGCCGCCTATGGCGCGTCTAATACGAGTACCTCCTATTTAACAGTGCAAAATGAGAATGGTTTTTACCTGCTTGGTAACCCGAAACTTGGTGAAATGAAAAAAGGTGCCAACGCTAAATCTGTCATTCTGTCCGGAGATAGCACCGCTCAATATCAACCTGTTTGGCAAGCTGCTTTGAAAAAACCTATTTGGGTGCATATTAATTGGATCAATCCGAGCACCATGAAAGTTCAACCGGCGGTCTTCTACGTTAAAATCTACGATCATTTAATGTTTTCCTCTGGATTTTACGAAGAAGGATTGTTGTGATTGATTTACATTCAATCCGTGTTAAGAAGCACAGTAGGTTGAAAGTCAGCCTAGCCACTGCGAAGCCCAACAAAACAAAATAAATAAATTATGAAAAATTTTAGTTGCAATTCCTTGGGTAATCCTTAGTATATTCACACCCCCCTCAGAAGCTTCTTTTTTCATACCATGATTTGTCGTGACTGACTTTTATTCATTAAAAATGGAGCTTTTATTTATATGACAATTTATATGAAAATTGAAGGTGTGCAGGGTGGTGTGAGTGCAAAAGCACATGAAAACTGGATTGAACTTGATTCCATGTTTTTCTCGGTGCATCAACCTGTTGCTAATAAAGTAGGGCGATCAGGAGACCGCGTGACAGGCTCACCGTCGCTTGGCTTTATTGAAATCACTAAACAGACAGACCCCAGTTCAATTTATTTATTGACAAATTTATTGAGCAAACGCAGTTTTGATAAAGTTGAAGTTCATTTCTGTTCGACTCAAAACACACTCGATCCTTATATCTTCTACGAATTTAGCAATGTTTTGATTGGTGATTATTTCGAAGGTGCTTCAAGTCTCTATCACATGCCGCGAGAAGTGATGACATTACATTTCGCGCAGCTGAAAAAAAGTGTTAGCGTTCGTACTGCCAGCAACCAATCAACCAGTCCTATGCGT
>Ga0155588_1015_pt2 | contig 18671 bp, 20 predicted proteins | sample RifCSPhighO2_12_FD_107245 | JGI IMG/M metagenome (GOLD analysis project Ga0155588, IMG submission 107245) | Gammaproteobacteria bacterium RIFCSPHIGHO2_12_FULL_41_15
TACAAGGTGGACAGTGTGGAATATGGTCCAAAAAATCACCTTTTACAAAAACTGTATTGGTCGCTTTTTTCAACCAATTCACGAAGGAACCCCAACTTGCATCAACGGTACTAGATACACCCAAAGTTAATGCTGATGCCATGAGAATCGCAGTCACATTTTTACTTTTCATTTTTCCTCTCCTTTTTAAAACCGATACATCTACTGCGCATAGAGGCAGCACAACTTATCAAATACTCACCTAACAATAAGGCTTCACGATCACCTTATCACCGACATGTAAAAAGTTTTGATTCAACCAAATGGCTGCATCTTTTTTAACGCGGATACAACCGTGACTGGCATTATGTGTAGACGGCACACTATGTGATGCATGAATTAAATAATAAGGATGAAAAGCAATACACCAACCCATCCATGCACCCCCTCCTCCCTTGGGGTAACGACTTGATCGACAACCTGGACCACCTTTTCGAATAACCGTAAACACACCCCGAGGTGTACGACAAGAACGTCCGATATCCTTACAATAATTAGCACCACCCGAAGCCACACCACTGCGTATTAACTTACCGCCGCGATAGGCATACCAACGACGCTTACAAGGGTCAAAGACAAATTGACGCGCCCCGCCATAAGATTGCGTTCGTTTCTTTTTCGAAGACTGCGCTACAGTCAATAACAGAGGTTGAGCTGAATCATACAATGCATTTTGAGTGGTGGGTTTTGTGTTGATCGACGTGTTGGCTATTGAAACGGTCGCTAATAGAGTAGATAGCAAAGCCATCCCAGCAAAATGATTGTGCTTCATAGCGTCTCTCCTGATCGATACGATCAATCAGACATCTTGTCAGTTAATCCATGAGATAAATGTAGCACAAGAGAGGAGTTTTGCTTTTAATGGGAGGCGCCATATATAGACTCGCCCACTATACTTAGTGCGCGGTACTGTTAATCGCGTGGGTCTGCGGTGAGCCGCTTACGTTGTGCGCGATACTGTTAATCGCGTGGATCTGCGGTGACATCGACTACTTTACGGTAAATGACTCTCCATACTTAAATCCAACAAATGCGCCACCGAAGTATGCATGGTCGTAATTAATGGATTGGGAAAAATACCTATCAAGAAAATAGCGAAAGCTAATAAAGATAAAATCACAAAATTAAGCTTACGCACATCCGTTAAACCAGCAACTGCTTTTGAATTCACAGGGCCATAAAACACGCGTCGATACATCCATAGAGAATAAGCCGCACCAATCACCAAAGTAGAACCTGATGCCAAAGTAATCCAGAAGCTCGCTTTAAAACTACTCATAATCACCATGAATTCCCCGACAAAACCAGCCGTACCCGGCAATCCCACATTCGCCATCACAAACAACATAAAAAACGCTGCTAATATAGGCATAGTCGTTGCAATGCCCCCAAAGTCTGCAATTTTACGAGTGTGCATTTTTTCGTAGAGCAAACCAAAAGCGAGAAACATTGCCCCTGAACCAAAGGCATGGGTAATCATTTGCACCAAAGCGCCTTCCATGCTCATATAAGCATCTTGCATATCACCTGTGCGATTAATAATCATAAAGATCATAAAGCACCCCAAGGTAACAAAACCCATATGTGCAACAGAAGAATAAGCAATTAATCGTTTCATATCGGTTTGAGCAAAAGCAATCATGCCAATATAAACAATAGCCACTAAAGACAGAGCGATCATGAGCCAGTCAAGATAGCGGCAAGCATCCGGCACAATGGGCAGCATAAATCGTAAAATACCGTAAGCACCCAGCTTTAACATTAACGCCGCTAAAACAACCGAACCACCCGCGGGTGCTTCTGTATGCGCATCAGGCAACCAAGTATGCACTGGCCACATAGGAATTTTGATAGCAAAAGCCAATAAAAATGCAACAAATAACAGCACCTGCACTTGAAGTGTCATACGAATATGATAAAAAGCCAAGATTGAAAAACTATTAGCATGCACACGCAAATATAAAATAGCCACTAATAATAACGCCGAACCCAAAAAGGTATAGATAAAAAATTTCATTGCGGCAAAAGATCGGTTAGCACTACCCCAAATACCAATACTCAAATACATTGGAATTAACATGCCTTCCCAGAAAAAATAAAACAAAATCGAATCGAGTGCTTCAAACACACCTACCACAAATCCCTGCATCACTAAAAAAGCCGCTAAATACTGAGCCACTTTATGATGAACTGTCGACCAAGAAGCTAAAATCACAATTAATGTAGTAAAACAAGTTAAAACAACCAAAGGCATAGAGATGCCATCTACACCTAAATAATAATTAATTCGATAATCTGGAATCCAACGAATATTCTCTACAAACTGCATACCCAACATCGAACTATCGAATGCAAAATATAATAGGAGCGATAAAACAAAACTAACAATACCAAATACCAAAGCAATATAGCGTGCTTGATTAGCATGCTGATCTTTTGATCGGCATAAAACAACCACAGCACCTAACACAGGAAACCAAACTAACAGACTTAATATTGGAAAATGTTCAAACATTTATTCAATCCTATATTGAAATTTAGGTGACGAAACTTTAGCACCTAGAGCAATAACCACATCATAAACGCTAGCAAACCTACAATCATGACAAAGACATAATGATACAAATACCCAGACTGCAATTTGCGCGAAAGATTCGACAAAACCACCATCCGACGCCCTGTACCATTCACCAGAAAATGGTCAATCAACTTAGCATCGGCTGTTTGATAGAAAAAATGAGCCGCTTTTTTATAAAGCTTGACGATAAATAAAGTATTAAATTGGTCAAAGCCATAATTATACTCAAGCACACGCGCCACCCAACTAAAACGTTTGAAAAAAATACTCGGCAAACTTGGCATAAACACATAAGCTAACCAAGCAGCAAAGATACCTGAGACTGCCATCCAAAAAGGTAACGTCACAAAAGCGTGTGATATGACATGAAAGACCCCATGATACTCTGACGCCATTATTTTTAAGACGTTATATTCTGGTGCGATATAAATCGCTTTACCCAATAGCGGTGGTGTCGCATATAAAAACTGATACACAAAAGTTGCCCCTAAAAACACAGAAGGAATAGCTAATAAGATAAGTGGCCAAGTCACTACTTTAGGCGATTCCTTCACATGCGCTCGAGTGTGTGCATCAAAATTTTCTTTCCCATGAAAAGTCATAAATAATGCACGAAAAGTATAAAGTGCTGTGACAAAACTACCCAACGCTAAACAAACATAAGCATATTCAGCCCCTGGAATACGAGATAGATGCACTGCCTCAATCACGGCTTCTTTCGAATAAAATCCTGCAAACGGTGGAATCGCACACAGTGCTAAAGCACCAATTAAAAAAGTGATATACGTGATTGGCATGTATCGTCGCAGTCCACCCATTTTACGCATATCTTGTTCATGATGCATGGCAATAATGACAGAGCCCGCCGCTAAGAATAATAATGCTTTAAAGCAGGCATGAGTCATTAGATGAAAGATACCTGCAGAAAAAGCCGACGCACCATTAGCCGCCATCATGTACCCTAATTGCGACATAGTCGAATAAGCAATCACTCGTTTAATATCGTTTTCGATCACTGCAAGTAATCCTAAAAACAAACCACCCGTTGCGCCTAAAACAATAATGAGACTCATCGCGGGTCGCGCCAATTCATACAGCGGAGACAGTCTTGCCACTAAAAAAATACCGGCTGTTACCATGGTCGCTGCATGAATTAAAGCAGAAATGGGCGTAGGACCTTCCATCGATTCAGGCAACCAAATATGCAAAGGTAATTGCGCCGATTTCGCCATACAGCCAATAAAAATAAAGATGCCAATGAAGGTCAACACATTCCAATGCAAGCCTGGTAAAACAGATAATGTCTGACCTTGCACCTCATGCAATGTTTGAAAAATTTGATTGTAGTCGAGTGTGCCAAAATAATTAATGCAAGCGGCCAAACCAATCACAAAACCTAAATCACCCACCCGATTGACCAAGAAGGCTTTAAAACTTCCGTTAGCAGCAGAGTCTTTTTTAAACCAAAAACCAATTAATAAATAAGAAACGACACCAACCCCTTCCCAACCAAAAAAAGCTTGCGTTAAATTATTCGCCATGACTAACATCAGCATCGCAAAAGTAAATAAAGACATATAAGAGAAAAAACGCTGATATCCAGGGTCACCCTTCATATATCCGATACTATATATATGCACCAACAAAGATACGAAAGTCACCACAACCATCATCACGACGGTCAAATTATCCATTAAAAAACCAACGCTAAATAATTGTTCACCACTGGCAATCCAGGTATAGAGATTATGATTATAAGAAGCCACACCTTGAAACAATAATTGATCCGCTAAAACCAGCGCGCATACAAATGCAATAGCAACACCTAAGATTGTCACAAAACTTGCACCTTTCACGCCCACTTGTTTACGAAACAATCCTGCAATCAAACTACCTACTAAAGGAGAGAGTACTGCAAGTAACGCGAGGTTTTTAATCATCATAGCTAACCTTTTAATAAATTCATTTCATCGACATTGATAGAACCTTTACGCCGATAAAATAAAACTAAAATTGCCAAACCAATCGCAGCTTCAGCCGCCGCAACCGTTAAAATAAAAAACACAAATATTTCACCGGCGATCAGATTTAAGAATGCCGCAAATGCAACAAAATTAATATTGACAGACAATAGCATAAGCTCAATACACATTAACAAGACAATAATATTTTTACGATTAATGACAATCCCTGCGAGACTGATACTAAATATTAATGCTGCTAAAATTAAATAATCGCTTAAAGTAATCATTCAGGGCGACTCCCTTTCATTTTAATAATACGTAAGCGCTGATCTTTATGCACTTCATGTTGCGCACTCATTTTTTGCGAACGCGTATTCGGTTTACGTCCAAAAAAAGCCAAGCTAATAGCAGAAACAATGGCAACCAATAAGATCACTGCCGCTAATTGAAACGCCAGAAAATATTGCGTATACAAGCTTTCACCCAACACTTTTACATTGCTATAGCTCAGCGGATGATTCGGGAACTTTGAATCCACAATACCTAAATGTTGCGGCGTCAATACCAACATCATAATCGTGACAATCGCTGCCATCACTAGAATACCCAGTGGCAAGAAACGAACAAAACCTTCCTTTAACGGTGCCAAATCGATATTAAGCATCATCACCACAAACAAGAACAAGGTCATCACTGCACCAACATAAACAAAAATCAGCACTAAAGATAAAAATTCAGCTTGTAATAACATCCACAACACAGCCGCAGAAACAAAGCACATGACCAAAAATAAAATTGAACGCACCGGATGACGAGAAAAAATCACCATTAAGGCAGAACCGACTAAAGTCATTGCAAAAAAATAAAAGACTAGTGCTTCAATTAACATTAACGATACCTCCGATCTGCTTCACGATCTTTGGCCATTTGTTTTTCATAAATATCGCCTATCATTAATAGCTTGTCTTTGGTTAAAATATTTTCACCACGATTTTCAATGTGATAATGCATTTCAGGTGTTAAGACCACAGCATCAACAGGACAAGCCTCTTCACACAAACCACAGTTAATACATTTGAACGCATCAATATCGTAGCGAGTAGTGCGTCTTGAACCATCGGCGCGCGGTTCTGCTTCGATTTTAATCGCCAATGCAGGACAAGTGGCTTCACACAATTTGCAAGCGATACAACGCTCTTCGCCATTGGGATAACGACGCAAAGCAAGCATGCCCCTGAAACGATTAGAGCTTGGCGTTTCTTCTTCAGGATATTGCACCGTTATTTTTTTTTTGAAGAAATAAGTACCAGTGACCTTTAAACCTTTTAATAACTCAATTAATGTAAAACGTTTAATGAGTTCTTTTACTTTTGTCATTTATTCAATCCTGTCATCAACCAAATTCTCATTCATTGCACATAAGCGGTTATGATTGCATGCTTTCAATCGACTAGCTAAACCAAGGAGGCAAATGCAGCTCTACTGCCAAGGCCGTCACAAAAATCCAAACCAACGTCACGGGAATTAATACCTTCCAGCCTAAATGCATAATTTGATCATAGCGATAACGTGGAAAAGTCGCTCGCAACCAAAAAAACAGGAACATAAAAAATCCTGCTTTCAAAATCAGCCAAAAAACACCAGGCACCCAAGCGAATACAGTTTCCAACCCTGGAATGCCTTGGAATGGAGATAACCAACCACCCAAAAAAAATACAGAGGCCAATACGCTAATTAACATCATGTTGGCGTATTCTGCCAAAAAGAACACAGCAAACATAATGCCAGCATATTCCACATGGAAACCGGCAACAATTTCAGACTCTCCTTCCGCCACATCAAAGGGCGCTCGGTTAGTTTCAGCAACACCGGCAATCCAATAGACGACAAATAAAGGTAATAATGGCAACCAATACCAATGCCAAAGACCACCTGATTGATTGAGAATAATACTTTGCAAATTCACCGTATGCGCAGCCAGCAAAACTCCCACCAAAGCAAAGCCCATCGCAATTTCGTAAGAAACCACTTGCGCTGCAGATCGAATGGCACCAAAAAAAGCATATTTAGAATTCGATGCCCAACCCGCCACTAAAATGCCATAGACACCCAAAGAGGTCATCGCCAAAGCATACAAACCACCTGCGTTGACATCAGCCAATACTAAATGCGGTCCAAAAGGAATCACCGCCCACGCCGCCAAAGAAGGAGCCAACGTTAAAATAGGCGCTAAAATAAATAAATAACGATTAGAGGCGGTGGGTACAATAATTTCTTTAAAAATTAATTTCACTGCATCAGCGATTGGTTGCAATAATCCCGCAAACCCAACTCGATTAGGCCCAATACGTATTTGCATATAACCAATGACTTTTCGCTCTAAATAAGTCATATACGCCACAAAACCCATCACCGGTAAAACAATGCAGAGAATTTTGATGAGGATCCAAATGAAGTCGATTAAGTAACCCAAAATCATCCTTCAACCCTCCCTAATTCAATCTTACTCGCCGCCATACCAAAGCCTGTTGTTTCAATAATACCAAAGGGTAAACGCACCGTATTATTTGCCAGACGATCATCTACCGAAACAATAAAATTTTGTGACTGCTCCGCTTGTGTCACTGACACTTTCTCCCCGGCTTTCACTGATAATTGATTAGCGAGTGTTTGATTAATCGCTACCGTATGCACATTGGGGTCTACTAAATCTTGCGTTTTTTGCAAAGCGGCCGATCGTCGCACCAATGGATCATTGCTATACATAGGCCAATAGGCTAAGCGATATAAGTCATCTGTTAGATTAGCGAGTGGTTTAAAACTGACAGAACGGTATTCCGGTTTCACCATCGTCGCCATTAAAGTAGTTAATTCTTCCGTGACTTCTTCATTACTGTTATAACCAAAACCATCAAACTCTAAAAAATTGCCCAGCACACGCAAAATTTTCCAACCCGGCCTCGAATCACCAAAAGGAACAGAGGATGATTTAAAACGCTGCATCATACCTTCAACATTCACATAAGTGCCTTGATTTTCAGTATAAGGTGTACATGGCAAAATATAATTTGCGCTATGCTTCAACGATTGCGACATAAAAGTGTTAATACAGATAACACATTGCGCATTGTCCAGTGCCGCTTTTGCCAATGCGGGATAAGCAGAATCTTCTTCGGGATCGCAATTAAATAAAATATAAGCGGGCAATTTTTTTGACAACATTTGTTGCAAATTCAAACCAGACGATTGAAGCGTAGCAGCAGCAGCCCCTCGATGTGGCACAGCACCGGCTAACCAAGCACCCGCAGCATTAGCACCATTAGTGGTTGCACCAAAACGACAACCCGTTAATCCTGCAATTTCACGCACCCAATTTTTTAATTGCGCGGCATCAGGGTGCTGCATTGCTTCAGCGCCCAACAAAACAAAACCATTTTTTGCAGCTAATAGCTGTTTGGCAATGCATTTGGCTTCGTCAGATTGCTTCAACTGAGCACACACTTTTTCGGCTTCAGTCGATAAAGCTTGATGAGAAAATTCAGAGACAGCTTTGGCCACCTCTGCCAATGCATTCACCAACAAGAAACCAGGCGTCAACATTTTTTCAGAAACCGGGAAATTATAATCATAATCAACAGGATTAACGGCCATGACTATAGCGCCTTCATTACAAGCCTTAACTAATCGTAAAGCGAGTAATGGCTGTTCATGACGCACATTAGAACCCACCAATAAAACGGCATCAGACTGCTCTAATTCTGCAATTTTAATACCCAGCGCAGGAAACACTGGCAAAAAAGCTTCATCTGAAAAATCTTGACAGCGCAAACGATGGTCAATATTACTCGAGCCCAATCGCCTCGCAATTTTTTGCATAAGATAATATTCTTCTGTAGTACAGCTAGGCGACATAATGACACCCAGTTTATTGGGATCTGCTTGGCAGAGTTGGCGTAATTTATCGGAAATTTCAGGCAATAATGCTTCCCAAGTGGCTTCCAACCATTTATTTTTACGTTTCACCATCGGCTTATAAACACGATCTTCGTGATACAAAGAATCAACACTGAATCGATCACGATCACTCATCCAAGTTTCGTTCACTGCTTCGTTTTCACGAGGAACCGCACGCAAGACTTTACATTGAGGCACTTCAATTTCATTACGTGTATGAACAAACATATTAGTACCGACACAATCATGTGGCGAAATAGTTGGATATTCTTTCATTTCCCAAGCGCGCGCTTGATACAAAAAGGGTTTATTCGTTAATGCACCAACAGGGCAAATATCAATGACGTTGCCTGAAACTTCAGAAGAAACGACCGTTTTGATATAAGTACTAATCGCTTCTTTTTCACCACGATTAATCACACCCAGTTCGCGTTGACCTGCAATTTCTTCACCAAATCGAACGCAACGTGTGCATTGAATACAACGTGTCATTTCTGTTTCAATTAAAGGGCCCAGATCTGGACTTGACACTGCACGTTTTCGCTCATCAAAACAAGAATCACCTCGACCATAGCCCATAGAAACATCTTGTAATTCACATTCACCACCTTGATCACAGATCGGGCAATCCAGAGGATGATTAATTAACAAAAATTCCATAATATCCCGTTGAGCTTGCAACGCTTTTTCAGATTTTGTCAGTACTTTCATCCCGTGTGTCACAGGCGTTGCACAAGCCGGCATTGGCTTAGGTGCTTTTTCCACCTCGACTAAACACATTCGACAATTCGCGGCAACTGATAATTTTTTGTGATAACAAAAACGAGGAATGTAAATGCCAGCATCGTCTGCTGCTTCAATAATGGTAGCGCCAGAAGCGACTTCTAATTTTTTACCATCAATTTCAATTTCGATCATTGATCAGAATCCTATTTAACTCGCATAACTCACAGCCGGTTCAACCATACTTTTGCCGTATTTCACGTAATATTCAAATTCATGAAAATAATGATTCAACATACCCGCAACAGGCCAAGCCGCAGCTTCACCAAAACCACAAATGGTTCGACCTTCAATTTTTTTAGCAACCGTTCGCAATTGATCTAAATCTTTCATTTCACCTTTGCCTTCACGAATTTTCACAATTAAACGATAAATCCAGCCTGTTCCTTCACGGCAAGGTGTGCACTGACCACAAGATTCATGAAAATAAAATTTTGAGATACGTTCCAGCACACGGACCATATCGGTATGTTCATCCATGACCATGACGCCACCTGAACCTAAGTAAGAACCGGCTTTTATAATGCTGTCATAATCCATGTCCGTCTTCATCATCACCTCTCCGGGCACGACTGGCATAGATGAGCCTCCAGGAATCACCGCCTTTAATTTAGCGCCATTTAAAACACCACCGGCTAATTCTAATAAATCTTTAAAGGGTGTCCCCATCGGGATTTCATAATTACCTGGTTTATTAACATGACCACTCACAGAAAAAATTTTTGTACCACCATTATTTGGTTTACCTAAATTCAAAAACCAGTCTGCGCCTTTTTCTAAAATAACCGGCACAGAAGCATAGGATTCTGTATTATTGATATTAGTCGGCTTACCATATAAACCATAATTCGCGGGAAACGGCGGTTTAAAACGCGGATGACCACGTTTACCTTCCAGTGAATCCATCAGCGCCGTTTCTTCCCCGCAAATATACGCACCCGCACCAGTATGATTGTGCACTTCAAAACTAAACTCACTACCAAAAATATTTTTACCCACATAACCCGCTTTGCTAGCTTCAGCCAAAGCTGCTTCACAGCGATTAAACGGTGCCCAAAATTCTCCACGCAAATAATTGTAAGCCGCCTTAGCGCCCATGACATAACAGGCAATCCCTAAACCTTCCAACAATTGATGCGGATTATTCAACATAATGTCACGATCTTTAAACGTACCTGGCTCACTTTCATCCGAATTACAAATAACATATTTATCACCCGGTAAATCTCTATTTAAAAAACTCCATTTTAAACCGGTAGGAAACGCAGCCCCACCACGACCACGTAAGGCAGATTTTTTCAGTGCTTCAATAATTTCAATCGGTGGCGTTTTTTCAGTCACTATTTTTTTAAGTATTTTATAACCACCCAAACTTTCATAAGCTTCAAGCGACCAATAGTTATCTTGATGAAGGTTGAGTGTTCGATAACAAACGAGGTTCAACTTAGACTGATCAATCATCACTAGCCTCCTTCGCAATCAAATCATCAATCAGTTGATTCACACTGGTTGGCGTTAAATGAGTAATATAGGCTTCGTCATTTAATTGACACATTGGCGCACCATCACAACAAGCCATACATTCCACTTCACGTAAAGTAAATAACTGATCTTGACTCGTTTGCCCCATTGAAATACCCAAACGCTCTTCTAGCGCTTTGACAATGGCGTCCGAACCCCGTAATTGACAAGACACATTAGTGCAAACTGCAATTTTATGCTTACCAACAGGTTGGGTTTCATACATGTCATAAAAACTCGCAATTTCAAAGGCGGCGATTTTAGGTAAATTTAAATAAACTGCGACAGCTTCCATTAGTTCATTGGTCAAAGAACCACTATTTTGCTTTTGCACAATACGTAAAGCGGGAATAATAGCGGATCGTTGTCGGCCTTCTGGAAATTTTGAGACCCAATGATCAATTTGTTTTTTTGAATCATCTGATAATAAATCCGTGATATTGATTGTCGTTGTCATTAGCGATCGATCTCCCCAAATACAATATCCTGACTGGACAACACAGCCACCAAATCAGCCACCATATGCCCGCGTGTCATTTCATCTAACGCAGCGAGATGTGCGAAACCTGGCGCTCTAATTTTGAGTCGATACGGTTTATTAGCACCATCCGAAATAATATAAGCACCAAACTCACCTTTAGGATGCTCAACTGCGGCATAAGCTTCACCAGGTGGGGTACAAAAACCTTCTGTCACATATTTAAAGTGATGAATCATGGCTTCCATATCTTCTTTCATAGGTTCACGTGATGGCCGAGTGATTTTATAATCTTCATGCATCACAGGCCCTGGATTTTTTCTGAGCCAATCAACACACTGCTTAACAAGGCGATTTGATTGACGCAATTCTTCCACTCTCACAACGTAACGATCGAAGCAATCACCTGTTTTACCAATGGGAATGTCAAAATCGAGTTCATTATAAACCGCATAAGGCTGTGTTTTACGTAAATCCCAAGCAACACCTGACGCTCTGAGCATTGGTCCTGTAAAACCTAGTTGCAGTGCACGCTCCTTGGTCACCGTACCAATACCCACTGTACGTTGTTTCCAAATTCGATTTTCAGTGAGCAAAGATTCATACTCATCAATCAAAGCTGGAAAACGCTTGGTAAAATCTTCTATAAAATCGAGCAAGGAACCCTTTCGCGCACGATTACGTTTATCAGTTTCTTTTTGATTGGTCCAACGAGAAGGTTTGTATTGCGCCATTTTTTCTGGCAAGTCACGATAAACGCCGCCGACTCTATAATAAAAAGCATGCATGCGCGCACCTGAAACTGCCTCATAACAATCGAACAGATCTTCACGTTCACGAAAACAATATAAAAAAACTGTCATGGCACCGATATCGATGGCGTGGGCACCCAGCCATAATAAATGATTGAGGATGCGTGTGATTTCATCAAACATCACTCGAATATATTGTGCACGCTTTGGTATTTCTATATTTAATAATTTTTCAATTGCTCGAACATAGCCATGCTCATTCGCTAGCATTGAAACATAATCGAGTCGATCCATATAACCAATAGAATGATTATACGGTTTACTTTCCGCTAATTTTTCAGTGGCACGATGCAATAAACCAATATGCGGATCGGCCTTTTGAATGACTTCACCATCAAGTTCAACAATAAGACGCAATACACCATGCGCTGCCGGATGTTGGGGTCCAAAATTTAAAGTGAGATTTTTTAAGTCAGCCATATTAAACGCCCTCTTTGTTGGCCGATTTGGTCAGCACTTCAGAATGCAAATAGCGATTATCATCACGAATCACTTTAGGCACTGTCGTGCGTGGCTGAATACTGACAGGCTCATAAACACAACGTTGTAAAGTGGCGTCATAACGTAATTCAACTTCACCAATTAAAGGAAAATCTTTGCGAAATGGATGCCCAACAAAACCATAGTCAGTCAAAATACGCCTTAAATCAGGATGTCCTTCGTAGACAATACCAAACAAATCGAATGCTTCTCGCTCAAACCAATTAGCAGACGCCCAAATACCCGTCAGCGTTGGTAACACTGGCGCCTTACTGTCTAAATAAACGTGTATACGCATGCGTTGATTATTCGCCACAGATAATAAATGCACGACGCTGGCGAAACGTGATTTATGCCATTTTAAATAGTGATCAGTTTCGTTAGGTTCAACAGCGCGACTATAACCCGAAGTCGATGTCTCACTGGTTCGCCACTCAGTGACACCATATTCACTAAAATCCACACCACAGATATCAATCAATTGATCAAACTTAAAAGGCTCGGTATCACGCAGCACATGACTCACTTCTAATAAATTTGCAGGCGTAATCTGTACTGTCACACAATCTTTTTGAGCATCGATTTGGTTCAGCATATGACCAAAGCGTTCCTGCAATTGATCTGCCAGTTGTTGTTTACGCTTCGACATAATCTTCTCGTTTCAAAATTTTTCGATGACGTATTTTGTTTTGCAACTGAATAATGCCATAAAGCAGTGCTTCTGCCGTAGGAGGACAACCTGGCACATAAATATCAACCGGCACAATTCGATCACAACCACGCACAACAGAATAGGCGTAGTGATAATAACCACCCCCATTCGCGCAAGAACCCATGGAAATAACCCAACGTGGCTCAGACATTTGATCGTAAACTTTACGTAAAGCCGGTGCCATTTTGTTACACAAAGTACCGGCAACGATCATCAGATCTGACTGCCTGGGGCTCGGTCGAAAAATAACACCAAAACGATCTAAGTCATATCGTGCAGCACCTGCATGCATCATTTCAACCGCACAACAAGCCAAACCAAAAGTCATGGGCCACATCGAACCACTACGGGCCCATTCAGTTAATTTATCAACTGAAGTTAATAAAAACCCTTGAGAGTTAAAGTCAGCTATTCCCATTCTAGCGCCCCTTTTTTCCACTCATAAATAAAACCAACCACGAGTACGGCCAAAAAAATTGCCATACCGCAAAAACCAAACCAACCGATTTTACGTAGCACCACGGCCCACGGTAAAAGAAAAGCCGTTTCTAAATCAAAAATAATAAAAAGGATGGCTACTAAATAAAAACGCACATCAAAAGGCATGCGAGTATCTTCAAAAGGCTCAAAACCACATTCGTAGGCAGAAAGTTTTTCTTTATCTGGTTTACGTGGACCCAGTATCGCGCCCAGAATAATAGGAACAACTCCCATAATGACACCAAGACCAAGAAAAATTAGGGCGGGTAGATAAGCTTCTAACATATTATTCATCCATTTCTCTAGTCACTCCATCGATCATCATCAGCAATTCCCGGTGAAGAAAAAAATTCCATCTTTGAGCAATCTAGCCGCAAAGCTGAAAATTACGCGAGATTCGAACACTCGCCGAAAATTATTGGCTCATCATCCCGCAGTTGTTTTTTTGTCATCTCAACATTTGATTTCATGATGAGAGCCTAAAACAAGGGCCGCTGTAGCGAGATGATGATGATTTTATAATGGTGCCGAAGATCGGACTCGAACCGATACAACCCTAAGGTCACTACCCCCTCAAGATAGCGTGTCTACCAATTCCACCACTTCGGCAATTCTTATCAACAGGCCCTATTAATTACGGTGTCGCAGGACCTACGGGTTGCGGTGCGTTTGATTTCACCGCACCTGGGTGATTTGTTGAATTCACCACCGTTGTTGAAGCAGGATTTTCTACCGCTTGCGTCACAACACCTTTTGATAATTCGAAGCCACCTTCATCACCAGAATGATCGCGATGCGCTACAACATAAGCCAACGATAAACTAGTTAAAAAGAAGGCGGTGGCAAAACCATAGGTTACCTTCATTAAAAATGGGGTCGCACCCTGACTACCAAACATTGTGTTAGAAGCGCCTGCACCCATCGCCGCACCCAGATCAGAGCCTTTCCCCTGCTGGACAAGGACTAAACCAAGCAAAGCAATGCAGACTAATAAATGGATAATTAACAAGAACTGATACATACACTACCTATTTTAACAAACTGTTTTGCCTCGAGTGACGCACCTCCAACGAGAGCACCATCAACATTAGGCATGGCAAGCAAAGCGCTGGCATTACTCGAATTGACACTGCCCCCATACAAGATACGGACAGACTGTGACAAGCCCGTGTCAACTTCAGCAATGCACTGACGAATAAAACTGTGAACTTCTTCTGCTTGCTCTGATGTCGCCGATTCACCCGTACCAATTGCCCAAACAGGTTCATAAGCAAAAGTGGCCTCGGCCAAAGCGGCATGATTATCGATCAAACCAAGCAGGGCTGCAAGTTGTTTCTTAATAATTTCAAAAGTTTTTTTCGATTGACGCTGTGCTAATGTTTCACCCAAACAAAAGACAGGTTGAAGGCCTGCTTGCAATGCGGCAACACATTTTGCAGCGCAAATATCATCCGTTTCACCATAAAATTGACGTCGCTCAGAATGCCCGACCAGTACATAGCTCGCGCCAAAATCTTTGAGCATTCGACCGGACACTTCTCCCGTCAATGCCGCATCATTCACAGAGCTTGATAAGTTTTGTCCACCCCAAGCAATATTAGATTGATCCAAAATAGACTGCGCTAAAGGCAGGTAGAGATAAGGTGGGAAAACCACCCAATCAATGCCGATATGCTCTGCCGTTAATTTTTTGAGTTCTGTTAAAAGGGCCTTGCACTGCTCACGTGAACCATGCATTTTCCAATTGCCCGCAATTAAAAGTGTACGCATTAATCATTTCCCTATGGATAAGTCATAGGTGCGGCATTCTAAAGATTTGATAAGGATTGCGCAACCAAAATTCAAAAAACAAAAAACAAATTTTTAGTACACACAGAAAAAAATATTCAAACTTTATCGTTAGAATTCATAATATACTCAGCGCGGTCACAAATTTAAGTTTTGGATTTCAGATATGGAAGATCAAAACTTAAATTTGTGACCGCGCGCAGTAGATCATCAAGCTTTAACTGATGGCTGATGCGCCACGAATTTTACTGAGCAACAACACTGATGTCCGTATGGACTTATATTTTTATTTTCGAGAAATACAGCTGCATTTCTTGTTCATCTAGTTACTCTGCCCCTTTCTCAACGGAGCCGCCATCCGAACTCACTGTTGAACTCTTTGCAGCGCTGTCAGATGCAATCTCCGAAGTTTCTCCTTTATAACAATTCACACCACCACAATGGCCAGCTAACACTGTAGAACCTACTGCTAACATGGAACAGGTAATGCCTAATGCTATAACAGAATTAATTAATTTCATTTGATGTCTCCTCTCTTTGTTTTTTATTCATTGTGCTTAACCTAGATTCAGAGCATTAAACTTTCGCAGTAGCCTTTAACTGCTGGTTCTAGGTTTAAACTTTCTAGGACTGTAATTTGCTTCAGCTTTAGCGAAAAACAGTTAGTCCCTAGTTCTGCTATTAAAGAATATAACACAATTTAGCCATTCTGCTGCTTAGCTGTAAAAGGTTTAGATTTATACGACTCAATTTTATAAAATTTTTACGCTTAGGCAAAAAGGACTTTAGATTGCTTCGTCGCTTCGCTCCTCGCAATGACGGGAACTCTAATTTCGCTCCTCGCAATGATGAGAACCTTAATTTCACGCCTCGCAATGATGAGAACCTTAATTTCACGCCAGCGACTAACTGTAGGGTGATAGTGATGAACCGCCCTTAAAAAATCGGATGATTCTTATTTTTGTATTTGCTATGATACTCGCCCTTCAGGGACCTTGCGAATAAAGAGGCAGGCTGATGGGGCAAGGTAGATCAATATCCCGTCGTTTGATTTGGAGGATTCAATGCAAAAACGTTACTTGTTTCAAGATGTCATTCAATGGATCGTACGCCAATATCAAGAAATTCAACAAGCCAATATTCCGCACAACCATTTTCACATTGTTAATCCTCTTATTAAAAATAATGAATCCCAACTCACGATACAAATTGTTGGTAAAAATATCACGTTTAAAGCAACGGCCGCAGAAATTTTTGAACATGATCAATTGCTCGAAGGCTTTAGCAAACAAGAGGTCAAGCTTATTACCTATATGGCCTGCAAAACCAAAGAACAGCCGAAATATAACATTGTCCTACAGGAATTTAGCGCAAAATTAAATCGTCTAATTTTTAAGTTACAAAAATGTGATTCAACTGATGTGCTATTTAAAACGGCGGAGGACATCTCTAAAGATCCATCGCTCATCAACGGTCTCAGCCAACGTGATGCACATAAAATAGGTTATGCCGCTGCAATGGAACAACTACAACAGGTTGATGAAACAATAGCTCGTTTAGGGCTCGAGAAATAATAGGGCCTGTTTACAATTCGTAAGATTGCGGGCTAGGCGATTGATTTTTGAGTAGCGGAGCACAGCCTATGTGAGCAAAGCAACGCAGAAAATCAATTGAATAGCGCCAATATTGTAGAATTGTAAACACGCCCTAACTTTCTATTCGATTAGAAGAGCAATATATCGTATGGACTAATCTGTTGAGGACACGTATCACCACCCCAGTTGCGAGCGCGTTGACCAGGCCTATACTCAGGCGCTAGATTGTTGGCCAACTCACTCACCTGCGGACAGGCAGAGCGATTTCGCGGATCATAGCGCTCTGCCATAAGATTACCACTCAACAACAAACCGACGGCAGCAGCCGCTATCCATTGTTTGATAGACATAGGTCTCTCCTCAGTTTATTTGGCGCTGGCGGAATTCGTGGTTTAAAGCTGCGTTTTTGTAGGCTGGGCTGCGAAGCCCAACAAACATAGTAGCTCAAAAACCACAAGCATTCCCAAAGAGCCAAATTTAATCTGGCTTCATTTCCTCCCCACAGCACTGTGGTGGTTTGATCATGCCGCAACCTTTCGGGCATCGACATACCGCCACCCTTTCACCATCGAGATCAACATTATCATGCACCATCTCCGTATGACATTGACCGCATTTCATATCACAGACTGACATGTCACAAGTATTACAGTGGTATTTCATAGCATCTTCCTGGGTTATGCATCTCTTAGCATTATAGGAGATGATAAAAATTTTGGTTCTTTGGGAATCCTTGTGATTTTGTAAAAGTGATATCCCGTCATTACGAGCGAAGCAATCCAGAGGAAGTCCTGTATTTTCTAGATTGCTTCGCTCGCAATGGCAGCAAGAATTAAAACCACGGGCATTACGGAAGAGCCAAAATTTTGCGTTGGTCAGCGAACGATTGAAAATGAGATGCTTTGTTATCTTTCAGCAAAACCTAGTAGCTGACTCGCCTGTCGTCGTCATGGCGATGGAAAAGCTTTTGCTCCTTGGCTTTGAGACATACGAGGACTAAACAGACCTTCTTGAAGTGATGCTGACGAGACCTGGCGTGATAACGATGCTGGTTTTGAGTCTTCTTCAATGGGTGTTGTAGGGATTTGTATAGTCTGCGGGTTTGATAGTTGATAATGCGCCACTTGAAATTCTTCACCCAAATACGTTCGAATCTTTAAAACAATTTGCTCTAATACAGCAGCAAGCTTTTCACGATGTTGCACATAGCCATTTATTTCTTCCTGCTGAGCTTCGAACGCATCACAAGAACTCGCGGCAGGCTGAGCCTCTTGCTCACACCAGGCCTGCAATGTGGCATCGATGTTTTGTTGATTTTGTGCAATGCATACACATAAGCGACGATTAATCTCCACCCCTTCATCAAATAGCGTTTGCGCCTCAACCTGCGAAAGCCCCTCAATCTTTTGAGCGGGTATTTTAGCTAAAAAATCCGAAGTGGCCTTGGCAGGATCACTCTCTTCTACAACTGATGGGGATGGTGAGAA
>Ga0155588_1092_pt2 | contig 18265 bp, 25 predicted proteins | sample RifCSPhighO2_12_FD_107245 | JGI IMG/M metagenome (GOLD analysis project Ga0155588, IMG submission 107245) | Gammaproteobacteria bacterium RIFCSPHIGHO2_12_FULL_41_15
GGTTTTTTCCGTGAAGCGTATTAACGCCTGTTTTTCCTCCAATACAGGCGTCCACCATGGCGAGCAAGGTGGTGGGAAGGTAAATGACGGGGACACCGCGACAATAGGTTGCGGCGACAAACCCCACCACGTCGGTGACGACGCCGCCACCGAGCGCAATCAGACAAGTATCGCGACCATATTGCTTAAGCAGTAATTCATCTTCTAGCAGTTGTTTGGTTTCGCGGGTTTTATGTATTTCCCCGGCTGGAAAAAATATCAGCTCAACTTCCAATCCTTGTTTTTGTAATACCTGTTGACAATTTTTTCCTAAAGAGTGGACCAGATGACTATCAGTAATGATGATGGGACGCTTATTGAGCTTTTCACAGAGTATTTTGAGCAGGGTTGTGCTTGACAAATGATGGTCGATATAAACGGAATAATGGGTTGATAAATGAATAGATAGTGTTTTCATGGTTGTCATTTTTATTTTAACTCATGAACGACGGATTAACATCAGAATTTCTTCTGCAATATCTGAAATTGATTTGTTTTCTACCGATACTTTCATATCAGCAACTTGTTTATAAATCGTTTCTCTTTGTTGATACAAGGCATCGAAACTGTTCTCTGCCTGTGTAAAGGCAGGAATCGTTTGTGATTGTAATCTTACTAACCACGTATCCAACGATAAATAGAGATAAATTAATTTTCCCCGTTTTTTTAGGCGAGAGACATTATCGTTATCTAATACCGTACCACCACCCGTGGCAATAACGCTATCGTCAATATTATCCAGAGTGATAATGACGTATTTTTCCAAATTTCTAAAGTATTGATCGCCTTTAGATTGATAAATTTCTCTCACGGTCAGTGGTGTATTTTCGCTTCTACTGTAGTGTTCTTCAATCAATCTGTCCGTATCAATTAATAATTGATTTGTTTTTTCAGAAATACGCTTCCCAATGGTAGTTTTTCCGCAATGTTTTAATCCGATGAGTATCATGTTCATATAGGTATCTCGATGGAAGCTCCTAATTTTTGTAAAGAGGGCATGAAGTTGGGGTAACTTTTATCAATACAATCGGTATTTTCAACGACCGTTTCACCCGTGGCGGACAATCCAGCGATGGTGAGAGCCATAGCCACGCGATGGTCTTGGTGACTATATACTGAAGCACCTGTCAATGGAGTCGATTTAATCACGAGACCATCTTCCAGTTCGGTTATGTTGGCCCCCATTTTTTTTAATTCCTGAGTTATTGCGGATAAGCGATCACTTTCTTTTTTCCGAGCAATGGCGGCTCCCGTCAGAATGGTTTCGCCTCGGGAAAAACAGCCCATCACGGTTAGAATGGGGATGGCATCAATACAGTGATTAACGTCAATAGATTTCCCCAGAAAATAGTTGGATTTTTTGACGAGAATACTTTTTTTATGATGATCTATTTCGATAGAGGCACCCATTTCTCGTAACGTGAAAATAATGGCTTTATCACCTTGCGAATCGTTCGTGTCCAGATTATGTAAAGTGATTTCTGAATGCGTTATGAGAGCTGCAACTAGTGGAAAAGCGCATGAACTAAAATCACCCGGCACCGTATATTCAAATCCAGAATAGGCAGCATTTCCGGGTATTTCGAAATACGTATGACCTCGTTGTCGATAGTCAATGCCCAGGCGTTGAAACCAATCGAGCGTTAAATCAATCCAAGGTTTTTCTCCCGGATTTTTTACATGGATAACCGTTTTTTTTCCTGCGAATGCAGCAGCTATTAACAAACCTGAAACGGGTTGCGAGTCTTCTCCGTTCAGTGTGGTAACGCCCCCTTGCATTGGGCCTTTAATAATAACGGGGGTATAGCCATTATCTTGGGTTGATACAGCCAGTACATTGAGTTGAGTTAAGCCTTTTAACAGAGCTTGCATAGGGCGGTTAGTGCGGATAGAGTGATCTCCTGTCATCACAGTATATCCTGGGGTCAACGCAGCAATGGCTGTGATAAAACGTAATACTTGCCCAGAATTTCCGACATCGATAATATCGTGAGGAATGTGTGGTTTTCCAGCAACGCCCGTGATTATCAATTGATTTTTATTTGCTGTTATTTGTGCGCCGAGTAGTTGACAAGCACGAATCATAGCGTCCGTATCTGGTGAAAGCAGGTAATGATGGATTGTACTTTTACCTCTCGCGAGACTCGCGAATAAAATAGCGCGCAACGTATGCGATTTTGAGGGTGGAATAGTAATTGTACCTTGTAATAGAGAGGGTTTAATTTTGTAATTCATATAGAGGTTGCTTCATGGGAATAGGGATTGCTTGACCAATACGACGTAACACTACCATCATTTCAGCAAAGGTTTGTGGTGAAATAGTTTGTTTGGCATCTGACATTGCTTGATCAGGATCGGGATGAACTTCTATCATAATGCCGTCTGCCCCAGCAGCAATGGCGGCATAAGCCATGGGCGGCACTGCACTGCGAATACCTGTTCCATGGCTGGGATCAACCACAATAGGTAAATGACTGAGTTCATGCAAAATGGGCACAGCGGCGATATCTAGCGTGTTACGTGAATAAGTTTCAAAAGTGCGAATTCCTCGTTCACATAAAATAACATTAGGATTTCCCATTTGTAAAATATATTCGGCAGCTAATAAAAATTCCATGTAAGTTGCTGAGAGTCCACGTTTTAATAGAATAGGCTTTTGGATTTTTCCTACTTCTTTTAATAGATTGAAATTCTGCATATTACGTGATCCGATTTGCACAATATCCACAAAATTAGCCACCAGATCGACATCTCGCGTATCCATAACTTCCGAGACGCTCAACAAATTATTTTTCTTTGCAGCATCGTGTAGATATTTTAACCCCGTTTTCCCCAGACCTTGAAAGTCGTAGGGGGAAGTGCGAGGTTTAAAAGCGCCACCTCGAAGAATATGAGCGCCGGCGACGGCAACACAATTCGCTGTTTGATGAATGTGATCTTCCGATTCAATAGAACAGGGTCCGGCGATGACGGAAAAGGTTCCGTCACCTATGAGATGTTGTTCTATGTGAATAACCGTGCGTTCTTTCTTGAGTTCTCTACTTGCCAACGTAGTGCGAAATGGTTGATTAAATTTCATTTTTTCCCATGTTGTTATCAACTCATTGATAGGTGCCATCAGCAGTTCTGGCATATACATACCACCAAATGCCCCATAACGTCCATGGTTTTGTTTGAATAAATTATGAGACGATTCCTGCACCTGCTTGTACTGTCGCCATGCCATTTTTTCGTAATTTTCCAACGACTACGGATGTCAAGTGACTAACATGAGAGAAATGTTTTACCCGTAATAAGTTTTTCACTTTCACGCTGCCGGGTTCGTAAATAGTGCTGATATCATTGCGAGCCAAGTCGACCAGCATCATGTGTTCTGCTCGTTCTTTTTTATCATTTCGCTGGCTAGACTGTCGATGATTCCAATTGAAGTCAAACGATCTGCTGATATTTCTTGATGTACGGCTATTCGTTGCGCTGTTTTGGCGAGCATCAAAAATTCATCTAAATGATAGTGGTTGCAGCAGGGGTCATGATCCAATATGGGTGTAATGATGTAATAGTACATTACTACATCCTAGATGTTCATGATTTCTTGTAGGGGATTGCTTTTAAGGGAACAAGAAGAGAAAACAGTTTATAAAATAGGAACTTATAGGGTAGGGCATTAGGATAGATAACCCATGTTATTCTTCGCACTTTCATTGGCTAAAGGAAATATATACTATGTAGCTACATCTGAAGGCGTTGTGATGAATAGAGTGCATGGGTGTGCTCTATGGAATGGTTACTTCACCGCTTTCATTGGGAGGCCAGGATGGATCAAGAGGGTTGGCGTTATTTTTTAGCATTGTGTTTAGCTGCTCAAGACGAGAAGACGTTATCGGAGTTACTGGATCTCTTACTCACTCCGGAAGAAAAAGTGAGCTTAGAAATGCGCTGTCTTGTCATTAAAGCATTGCTTGAACAGAAAAAACCTCAGCGGCAAATTTCGGAAGACTTGAAAGTTAGCATCGCTAAAATAACCCGTGGGTCCAATGAATTAAAGCGGATATCACCACGACTAAAAGAGTATTTGCGCAAGCATCTGTTAGGGTTCGCTTCTCGGGATGTGCCTAGAAAATGAGGGGGTTGTGCTAGTGGCCGAACAAACGATAACTCAAGATATTCTTTTCTCAGAATTAGCTGCTCAACAGGGTGCAATTGGGCAGATCGTGTTGAATCGCCCCCAAGCGTTGAATGCGCTTTCTACCTCCATGTGTCAAACCATCCGTGAGCAATTACAACAGTGGCAAACGGATGCTCACGTTAAGGCAGTTTTAATTCGCGGAAAAGGTGAACGCGCTTTTTGCGCGGGGGGGGATATTCGCGTGCTGTATCAGCAAGGCCGAGAGAATATTGCTGCAGCGAAAACGTTTTTCCAGCAAGAATATCAAATGAATGCTGCTTTGTTTCATTTCAATAAACCTTACATTGCTTTATTAGATGGCATTACAATGGGAGGGGGCGCAGGCATATCGATACACGGGTCTCATCGAGTAGCGACAGAGCGATTGGTATTTGCCATGCCCGAAGTGGGTATTGGGTTTTTTCCTGATATTGGCGCCGGACATTTTTTAACGCGATGTCCTCATCGGATGGGATATTATTTAGGGCTCACGGGGGATCGTATTAGTGCTTCCGATGCGAAAGCGTTGGGATTGGTAACTCATATCATTTCTAGTCAACAACAAGAGGATTTAATAAAAACTTTGCTAACAACGCCTTTTGATGCCCACGATTTTGAATTTATTTCCGGCTTAATTGATTCCTTTTCTGTTGCAATGGAAGCACCAAAATTAGCCCCTTATACGGCATTGATTGAGAAATGCTTCAGCGTTGCTTCGGTCGAAGAAGCCATCGCGCGGTTGACTGCCGATGCAAGTACGTGGAGTTTGTCGATAGTAAAAACATTACAAACTCGGTCACCTACGAGTCTGAAAGTCACTTGGGAGCAACTCAAAAGAGCCGCTCATCAAACATTCGATGCCACCATGCAAATGGAATTGAATATCGCGTATCAATTTTTAAATACACACGACTTTTTTGAAGGTGTACGTGCGGCGGTGATTGATAAAGATCAAACTCCGCACTGGCAGCCCAGTCAATTGGCAGCGGTTACGCCCACCATCATCGATGCATTTTTTACCACGAAAGAGTTGCCGAAGAGGGGGGATTGACAATACGGCAAATTGCCGTATAATATACGCATCGTTCATGAAAAAGTAAGACCAGTGAGAGACATCAATTTCTGCATAGAAGGTAATCATTATGGCACGTCACACAGTAAAACATAAATCTGAAGTCGATCGATTGGAAGCGAGGATCACCACGGATAAAAAAAATTTGTTAAAACAAGCTGCAAATATATCAGGTCGAACACTGACAGATTTTGTTGTCGATTCTGCTTACAAGGCTGCTGTTTGTGTTATACAAGAACACCAACAATTGCATTTGACTGTTAACGATCGCGATATTTTTATTCAAGCCTTATCGAATCCTCCAAGGCCGTCTACTCAATTATTAAAAGCAGTCAAAGTGTATAAAAAGGCTTTTACTGGGTGACAAATAAAGACGTCCGTTCTCTTGAGTATGTTATTTCACCATTAGGAAAAAAACATAATAAAAGCACATTTTCATGTGGTGTTGAGGTATTAGATCTTTATCTAAAGACTCAGGCAAGTCAAGATATTAAAAAAAATGTTGCGATGGCTTATGTAATAAGTCAAAAAAATTCTGAACAAGTCATAGGATACTATACACTCTCTTCCATGAGTATTTTTACTGGTGATTTACCTGTGGAGTATATTAAAAAATTACCACGCTATCCCACTTTACCTGGTATTCGATTGGGAAGACTGGCAGTAGATGAATATTTTCAAGGAAAAAAAACAGGTCTGTATCTTCTCATGGATGCTATCAAACGAAGTCTTGCCATCAGCAAGCAAATTGGCGTTATGGCTATGATAGTGGATGCCAAAGATGAAAAAGCAGCTGCATTTTATAAGCAATATGGATTTATTGCATTGCTTGATAATAGACACAAGCTGTTTTTACCGTTTAGTACGATAAAGCATCTGAGTTTATAGTTCGCCATTAAGAATATGCAGTAGTCAACATTCTTAACCTGCACGGATCACTTCTCCGCTCACGGCATCTCTCATTTCCGTAGGGCGATGTGATTTGCCTACAGGGCCTTCTACAATTTGATCGATGGCTTTTCCGAATGTCATGTGCAGCATGCGGGCATCGCGAAGTGGGGGATATCCTTCTACATTGGCGCTGGTGGATATTATCGGTTTCCCAAACCCTTCACAGAGACGTTTAGCAATGGGATGATCCGTCACTCGGATGGCTACCGTAGTGTGGTCGCCGCGAATCCAGCGAGGAACCTCGGGGGAAGCGGGAAAAATCCACGTCATTGGTCCCGGCCAGCTCGCCAACACTTGGACGAGCGCACGAGGGTTAATCGGTTCCACGAGTGATTGCAATTGTTCCCAGGAAGCGCCGATCAGAATAAACCCTTTTTTAATAGAGCGATGTTTCAACTGTAAGATGCGTGTGACGGCTTCCACGCTCAGAGGATCGCAACCTAAACCATACACGGCTTCCGTGGGATAAGCGATGATACCTCCACGGTTTAAGCAGGCGATGGCTTCAGTGATGGATGTATCCATGGGTTTTTAATTGCGATTGCAATGCCACATCGGCTTCTTTTAATTTTTCTTTTTGTGATTCACGTTGTGCCGATAATTTTTTTCGTAGCACATCATCTTGTATCGCCAGTATTTGTGCGGCAAAAATCGCGGCATTTTTAGCACCCGGTTTGCCGATGCCCATACAAGCAACTGGAATGCCTCCGGGCATTTGCACGGTGGATAATAAGGCATCGAGCCCTTGGAGGCTGCCCGATTCCATCGGGATGCCGATGACAGGTTTCAATGTGTGTGCGGCGATGCAACCGCCTAAGTGGGCAGCGAGACCAGCGGCTGCAATAAACACAGCGCATCCGCGTTGATCGGCCTCACGAATGTAAGCAATGGTCGCTTCTGGCGTACGATGGGCAGACATAATTTTAGCTTCTATAGCAACGCCCAGTTGAGAGAGTTCTGCGATCGTCGTTTCCACGGTAACCCAATCATTTTCAGAACCCATTAAAATGGCGACAAAATGATGATTCATATCATTCTCCTTTTTTAGGGGTACCGGGTGCTGTATAACGGCATGTTTTTTGCGGGCAAACGATTTCGCTCCCACGCTTTTGTGTCGTTTTCATAGTCAGTACAGGCCATCCGCATTGAGGACAAGGTTTTGCTATCGGTTCATTCCACAAGGCATAGTCGCAGTCAGGATATCGTTCGCAGGAATAGAATATTTTTCCACGACGGGATTTTCTCTGCAAAATGTGCCCTTTGTGACATTTCGGACACACGACTGTGGTGTCTTTCGGCTTTTCGAGCGGCTCCATGTAATGGCAGTCTGGATAACGACTGCAACCGATAAATTTGCCATAACGACCGTGTTTGATGACAAGATCAGCTTGACACTGAGGGCAAGGACGATCAGGTATGATTTCAGCAACCACTTTACTGTCTTCGTGCAAATTGCGCGTATAATCACAGTCGGGATAGGTCGTGCAACCGATAAAGCGACCACGCTTACCCAAACGAATAGATAATGGGGCTTGGCACTTGGGGCAAGTTTCATCCAGTTTTTCTTGGGTCACATCGCTGCGTTTGACCGAAGTGGCCGTTTCATCGACGCGCTTTTTAAAGGGGGACCAAAAAGTTTGTAATACGGGAATCCAGGTTTTTTCTCCTCGTGCAATATCATCTAGTTCATCTTCCAATCGGGCTGTAAAATCATAGTCGACATATTGAGTGAAATATTGCGTCAGGAAGCGATTCACAACGCGCCCCACGTCGGTGGCGATGAATCGTTTATTATCTACATCAACATATTCGCGTTGTTTGAGCGTGGCGATGATCGAAGCATAAGTAGAAGGTCGGCCGATATCGTGTTCTTCTAATGTTTTCACTAAGCTGGCTTCCGTATATCGGGGTGGTGGTTCTGTGAAATGTTGTTCTCCTGCAATGCGTTGTACGTCAACGCTTTGTCCTTCGGACAAGGGAGGCAATAACGTTCCTTCCATTTCTTCTTCTTTTTTCTTGTCATCGACATCTTCTTGATACACGGTTATAAAACCAGGGTTAACGATGCTTGAGCCATTAGCGCGAAAGGTAGCGTCTGTCGTTGTTAAATCAACACTGACTGTGTGTAAGGTTGCCTCGATCATTTGACAAGCCAAAGTGCGTTTCCAAATGAGTGCGTAGAGTTTGTATTGGTCGCTGCTGAGATAACGTTTCACGTGATCGGGTATGCGCGAAGCCGAAGTAGGGCGGATAGCTTCATGAGCTTCTTGAGCATTTTTAGATTTGGTTTTATAAAAACGCGCCTCGCTAGGGAGAAGCTCTTTACCATAACGGTTAGCGATACTATCGCGGATGTCTTCCACAGCTTCAGGAGCTAACGTAACAGAGTCTGTGCGCATATAAGTAATGAATCCCACGTGACCTTCGTCGCTATCAATACCTTCATAGAGTTGTTGCGCAATTTGCATGGTTTTTTGCGCAGAAAACCCGAGCTTGCGCGCCGCTTCTTGTTGTAGTGTGGACGTGATAAAAGGAGCCGCTGGATAACGTTTACGTTCTTTTTTAACGATTTCGTGAACAGTCAGATGGCCTTGAGAGGCACCAGTCAGTGCTTGAGTGATGGTGGTTGCTTGCGCTTCGTTCGTCACCGAAAATTGCTCTATTTTTTCCTGACGATATTGAATGAGTCTCGCACGAAAAGGCTGATGATCGGCTAATAAATCAGCGTGAATCGTCCAATATTCTTGACTTTTAAAATTTTCGATTTCTATTTCTCGCTCCACGATCATACGCAACGCAGGGCTTTGTACGCGTCCGGCAGACAAATGAGGCCTAATTTTTTTCCATAACAGAGGTGAAAGATTAAATCCCACTAAATAATCGAGTGCGCGGCGAGCTTGTTGTGCGTTGACCAGATCCATCGAAATAGCGCGAGGATTTTCCAGAGCATCATTTACGGCTTTTTTAGTAATTTGATGGAAAACGATGCGTGCAACAGTTTTATTCTGTAACAATTTTTTTTCTTCGAGTAATCGTTTGACGTGCCAAGCGATGGCTTCGCCTTCACGATCGGGGTCAGTGGCTAAATACAGCGCGTCGCGGGTTTTGAGTGCTTTAGCGATAGCCTCCACGTGGCGGCTGTTCCGTTCAATGGGTTGATAATGCATTTTGAAATGATGTTCGGGGTCTACGGCTCCTTCTTTGGGGATAAGATCAGCAACGTGACCGTAAGAGGCCATGACTTTAAAATCTTTACCTAAATACTTTTCGATTGTCTTGGCTTTTGCCGGCGATTCCACCACCACCAGGTATTTTGTCATGATCAGTGTATACCACCTATCGTGTCATCGAGCACTAAAAATTCCATGCAAGCCAACGCGCGTTTTTCATCGGGCTGATTAAATAACACCATCAAAGTAACCCATTTTAAAAGACCGATATCGATTGTTTCCGCGTTCAGTTCGAGCACTTGGCTGATGACAAGTTCACGAGAGTGGGGATTGAGAATGCCTTGCTGTTCCAGCAAGATGAGAAAACTGCGGCATTCTGTGCTGAGTAAATCGCATTCTAGATCCGTGTAAATACGCAGTGAATTTTTGGGTCGTAACGGGATGGCTTCGCGGGTGTTTTTAGATAGGTTTTCAAGCCATTCGAATGCTTGATTGATGACTTTGCGGCGAAAACCTAATTCTTCCAGTTGCAATAGCAGTTTAGCTTGTAGTAAATCGAGTTCACAGTGAACTTGCATATGGTTTTTAAATAAATACATCAATACGTTCAGCACACTTTCTTCTTTCATCGTTTAACCCGTAAATAACCGCCTGTCACAGGCTGAATGTCACCGCGCCATTCCAAGGTGAACAGCATGGAACTGACAGTACGCGCAGAAAACCCTGTTCGTATCGTCAATTGATCGACCGAAGTCGATTCAAATCCAATACACTCTAACAGTTTACGGTGATCCGTATCAAGCATTTGCCCCTGTTCTGCGGGGATGCCTACTGAATCGGATAAGTGTTGATTTGCGATGGAGGGAGGTAACCAGTGAGTGAGTTCTTCGATCACATCGGTGATCGTGGTCACCAGTTTCACGCCTTGTTGTATGAGCGCATGGCAGCCGCGTGTCAGTGGGTTGTAGATAGATCCGGGGATAGCAAACACCTCTCGCCCCTGTTCAGCCGCCAGCCGTGCGGTGATGAGCGAGCCGCTTTTTAATGTCGCTTCTACCACCAGGGTGCCCACCGATAACCCGCTGATGAGCCGATTGCGTTGCGGGAAATAGCGGGGTTGTGGATCGCAATCTAATGGGAGTTCGGACAGTAACACGCCTCGTTCTTCTGCGATTTGCTCAGCTAACTGCTGATGGCTTTTGGGGTATACAGAACGCAGGCCGTTACCCAAGACAGCGATAGTCGCCCCTTGTGCTTTCAGTGCCCCTCGATGCGCGGCGGCATCGATTCCCAAAGCCAAACCGCTGGCAATGCAAAAGCCTCGAGTACTTAAATCAAAAGCCATCTGTTGGGCGATATCGATCCCCGTGGGGGAGGGATGGCGGCTTCCAACGATAGCGATGCTCAGGGCGTTTAACGCCGCAGGATGGCCTTTGAGGAACAGTAAGGGGGGAGGATGTGGGATTTGTTTCAACCAGTGGGGATAGGCGGAATGAGACAGGGAGAGTAAATAATGATGGGGTTCTGTTAACCAAGCCAAATCGCTATCGATTACTGACCAAGGTGGCTTTAGAATGGCTTGGACGCTTATTTTAGGTAAACCCATCTGATATAAAGTAGCTCCTGAGGTTTTAAATAATGCTTCCGCTGTTTGACAGTGCGTAAGTAGTCGTTGGAAACGAGTGGGTCCGATATGGGGGGTGCGCAGCAGTGCCAGTTGATAACGAAGTTCATCGTGTGGAAAGTAAGTATCTATCGGCATAGGAGCATCTTAGGATGGAAAAAGAAGCTCTAGCAATACCGGTTGTATTCATGTCATTGCGAATCCCGCGTCATTGCGGGGCTGAAGAATCCATTACTCGTCATTGCGAGCCCCGCTTTGCGGGGCGTGGCAATCTAGAAAAATATCCTGTCAAAATAATCTCAGCTAATTCCTCCATTCTCCTGGATCAACTTTGTTCTCCGTGTTGCACACTCGGAGTCCTCGCAATGATAGGCTTTATTGTACGGTACAGGTACAATAGCCATCCTGACCGTCGTTAGTGTAACTGCAGTTAGTCCAATCTTTGTTGTTATACGAAACCCCACAAGATCCTGTAACACTAGAGGCTCCTGAGTTTTTTGTATAGTAATGTAGGTATACAATCTGCGTACCCGATTGCTGATAATAAACAACCACAGCGGCTGATCGTGATGTTGGACCACCACCCGCACAAGCGTCCATGATGCGTTCTTGGTTGCTATAGATAGGTGCAGGCATGCTAGGATCGTGACCATAGGATTTAGTGAATACATAGGGTTCAATGAGAGATTGTGCTGTCTTGTTAACGATCGTCATGTGAGTGGATCCAAACTTATCACAAGCCCCAAAAGCGGTGACGGTGAGGCTAACAAGCCCCATACAACCGGCGATAAAAATGAGCATTTTTGCTGGTTTCATAAACGTACCTCTGTTTTTATCATATTCATATTCATAGGCAAATAAATTAATCTCTGCATTATACCCTTTTTATAAGCGAAAGTCTCTTTGACTGCCAGGTAAGTAGACTGCTTGCTAGCACAGCTCGCCTTGTTTGATAATGGGGTTCTGGAGGCAATACCGGATAGATTTTTATGCCATTTCGTATCGTTTTCGCAGGCACGCCATCGTTTGCCGTTCCTTGCCTGCAAGGCTTGCTGGAGAGTGATCACACCGTGGTAGCGGTTTATACCCAGCCCGACCGGCCGGCAGGCAGGGGGCAGATATTGCAAGCGAGCCCGGTCAAACAAGTAGCCGTAGCGCAGGGGATTCCTGTCCAACAGCCGCTTACTTGGCGTGATGAGGCAGTACAGCGAGCATTTGCTGAGTGGCGAGCCGATATGTTAGTGGTGGCCGCTTATGGGTTATTGTTACCACAAGTAGTATTGTCGATACCGCGGTTAGGTTGTATTAATGTGCATGCTTCATTATTGCCTCGCTGGCGGGGTGCAGCACCGATTCAACGAGCCATTTGGGCGGGAGATGAAAAAACAGGCGTCACGATCATGCAGATGGATGCGGGACTGGATACCGGAGATATTTTATTGCAAAAAACCTGCGCGATTGAACCCGAAGACACAAGCCAAACCTTGCATGATCGTTTGGCATTATTAGGCGCCTCTGCTTTGATGCAAACCCTAGGAGCACTCACGCAATCGCATATTCACCCGATACCTCAGGAAGGACGCTTAGCAACGTATGCCCCCAAAATTACTAAAATCGAAGCGCAATTAAATTGGCATCAACCCGCAGTACTATTAGCCCGACAAATTCGAGCATGTAATCCCGCGCCTATCGCTTATACTCGCTGGAATCAACTGAATTTACGCGTGTGGCAAGCGCGTGCAGTAGATCGACCAGTATCGGCCGCACCAGGCACGATCATCAAAGCGGATCAGCAAGGTTTAGAAGTCGCTACAGCGCAAGGTATTTTACAATTATTGGTGCTGCAATTGCCGGGAGCGCGTCCTATTTCAGCCAAAGATTTTTTAAATGCACATCACGATGCACTCATCGTGGGAAATACTCGATTGGGGTGATGTGTCAATGCTGATTATTTTGGATAGAGATGGTGTCATTAATCACGAGTCGGTGGAGTATGTTAAATCATCCGCCGAGTGGATTCCCATTGCTGGCAGTTTAGCCGCTATCGCGCGTCTTACGCAAGGAGGACACCGCGTGGTGGTAGCAACCAACCAAGCCGGTGTGGGGCGGGGTTATTATTCGTTAGCAACTCTGCACGATATTCATGAAACTCTGCGGCGTCGTTTAATAGCACAGGGAGGGTGGGTGGAGGGTATTTATTATTGTCCACACACACCGGACGATCAGTGTGACTGCCGCAAGCCCAAACCCGGGTTATTGCAGGCCATTGCCCGTGATTATCCACGGCTTTTTTCTCAAGCGATATTCATTGGGGACAGTTGGCGGGATGTGGAAGCAGCGCGTGCTGCAGGGATTCAACCACTCTTAGTGCGTACGGGGTATGGCGAGGAAAGTCTTGCACGCGATACCTGTCAGTCTGTGTTGGCGTTTGCTGATTTGGCAGCGGCGGTGGATTATCTGTTGCAGAACCTTCACACGAGGTAAAAGTTTGCTTGACTTGCTTGACTTAGTCTACTAAACTAATTGTAATCCACTGAACAATGACGAGGTCATCATGCGTATCGTCAATATCCATGAAGCAAAGACTCATTTTTCTAAACTGGTGAATGCTGTGTTGCAAGGTGAGGAAATTGTCATTGCGAAAAGTGGTCACCCCCTGATTAAGTTAATGCCCTACACGGCAGAACCCGTCCAGCGTAAAGGGGGTCAATTGAAAGGAATGTTTCTCCTTGCTGAGAATTTCGATGCTCCATTACCCCAAAAGATCCTCAGACAATTTTATGAAGATAAAGAGTAATGCAATATTTGCTCGATACACACGTGATTTTATGGTGGTTATTGAATCCCAAAAAATTAAGCCAAAAAGCGCGAACTATCATTGCTGATCGTCGGCAAAAAATATTTGTCAGCAGTGTTTCTTTTTGGGAAATGGCCATTAAATCGGATATTGGGCGTCTGACATTGCCTAATAATATGATTGAATTGTTACAGCAGGAAAGTATCGAATTATTATCGATGTCTGCAGAAGATGGTTTAGCGGTTGCCGATTTGCCTAAGATACACAACGATCCTTTTGATCGTTTATTGATAGTGCAAGCTAAACGGTATGATATGGTGCTCATCACTCACGATGCAACAATAATGAAATACCCTGTTACTACGGTCAAGGCTTAGCAAGAGGTGACCGAATTCTGCCACCATCTCCCACGTGGGAGATGGAGATTCCTATCCCTTCATGGTCGGGAGATAGTCTTGCTTTGGCAAGTTGTATTTCCATCAATGGGTTTTCACACGACGTGAAAATCGTCGTGACTTTCATCGCATCATAGACGATGGTGGTTCTTTTTGTATCAACCATTTCCAAACTGGCATGGTGATAATTTTATATTTTTTTCCATCTTGTTGGATCGTTTTTGTGGCGCTTTCATTTTCAGTTAAAATATACCCTTCCATTAATTGATATTGTGCTAATGCTTCTGTGAGTCCTTCAAGCTCACGCTTTTTAGTAGCGATAGAGGCTACTGTTTTGCAAACTTGCAATAAACCTACGATTTGATTGTTCTTTCTCAAAACGAAATCACACTCTTTTTTTCCATGATGATAGTAAATGTCATAATGGCGTCTCTTTAATTCAAGAAATACTATATTTTCAAGCATTCTTCCTGCATCTTCACTGACACGAAAACCAACAATCTTTGCTAACACAGGATCTATAAAATAAACTTTCTTTGGCGACAATACTTGCACTTTCAATGAATCACTGTAACGGTTAATAAAGAAACATAGGTAGCTACTTTCTAAATAGCTGCAATAATCTGCCACTGTAGTGGCGCTGCCTAAACCTAGATATTTTTTAAGGGAATTATAAGTAATTGCCTTGCTACAATTACTTGCCAAATAAAAAACAAGAGATTTAATTACTCTGTCACCAGTTAATTTGTATTTTACAATGATGTCTCGATAGATAATACTTTCATAAAGTGAATGTAAATAATCTTGATTTAATATTTTAACATATTCTGGAATTCCGCCAACGCGGCTATACTCATTAAATAATCGCTTAATTTGTCCGATTTGTAGCGTAGATAAATTTTTTTCAGAAATTAATTCTGGTTTATTGTGATTAACAAATTCATAAAATGATAGTGGGTAAACTTTTAATGTGATATAACGACCAGTTAAGTGCGTCCCTAATTCTTTGCTAAACAAGTTGGCATTGGAGCCAGTGATAAATATCTTGTTACCATTATTGTAAAGACGCCTAACGAATTTTTCCCACCCTGGAATATTTTGGATTTCATCGAAGTAATAGGTCTTTTGTATACCATATAATTCAACGAAAATTTGTTGCAACACTTGGAAATCTTCGATTGAAAACTGAGCTAAGCGTTCATCTTCGAAATGAAAGTAGTAGTCTGTTTCTTTAGCTTGCTTGCGATATCGATGCAGCAGCACGGATTTGCCTGAACGCCTGACACCGGTAATGATAATAATTTCCTTATTTTTGGCGAGTTCGATTAATTTTTCTTCATTTTCTCTGGCAAAATAATCTTGAGGAGTGGTATTTTCTTCCCGTTGGTCTAGAAGCGCTAATTGGATAAGCTCGGGGGGCAGTGCCACGGGTACCTCCATTGATGATGGAAATATAGCTCTATATCCCTCCATTGTCAATGGATAGACCTGCACCAAAGGGTTGGAGCCACTACCTCAATCTAGGGCAATCACATGACGTGAAAACCATCGTGACTTTCTGCATCGATTTCATCCCAATGCACGTTGCTCACTTCAGCCGCAGGTGGTCCTTCCCATAGCCATTCAGTCAATAACATAATGGCATCCCGTTCACCGCAAGCGATGAGTTCTACGTCGCCATTATGTATATTTTTAATCCATCCGGTGAGTCCCAGTGAACGCGCTTTTTTTTGCACGCTATCTCGAAAAAAAACGCCTTGCACTTTTCCGGATACCATAGCATGGATACATAATTTAGTCGCATGACTCATCTTGTTTGCTCCTGATGATCCCCGACTCCGTAGGAGATAGCTTGAGCAGCCACAGCAACCCTTTGAATACCTTGGGATTTGCTTAGGGCCGATACGGCATTATAACGTTTTTTCGTATCAACAGGACAGGGGAAGGCAGAAGAGAATTCCAAAATACTGTTGAAAATATCTTGTTTGGAAGCCAAACTTCCAAATTATAGAAATTGCCATGGAGGTTGGCAGTACTTCTCTTTGGCGTATTAACCTGGCATTAAATGAAGTCTCAATGACCTTGCGATGCGGTGTTTTTCCAGCATTTCATGCCATAATGAACCCGTTTCTTTGATCAGTTAAGGAGATAGCTATGAGAGATGACACTGCTCCTGGTTTGGATGCCGAAATGGAATTTCGGCCCCCCCAACAACTTCAACCCTTTTTTAAAGGTCCCACACCCACTGATGGTTTTGTACATGCCACTTGGTTAGTGCCTTTGGTTGCGGGGGTCATCATGAAAATGGGAGATGCAGGTAATATAGAGGATTGGGTGGATTATAAAAGTCCCGAGGCTTGTCGCCCTTACGATATTCCGGTGCTAGGTGCTGTGGAAAAAGGAGTCAATGATTTTATTGGCTGGGCGGGCATGAGTGCTAATACACTGCCAGTCATCCTTCAAATGATCATCGCGATGGGGGTTGCTGGTGGATTAGCAGTTTGTACAAAAGACCGAGAAGTAGGCGGTGTTGAAACCGATTCTGAAAGCAGCTTTGAGCCGATGCCAGAAGAAGCAGATGAAGAGCCAGACTTAACGCAACGGGATTCAGCACGATTTAGTACGGTGACCATAGATAATGACGAAGAGCAAACACTGGTAAATGCCGGTAACGCGCACGATAAGGTGACGTCGCGTTGTATTATCACAGATTATTGGCAAGAGTTTTTCAGCGAAGAGAAAACGTTGGCGCAAGCCTTGGTGAAACGTTTAGGTGTGTTGGGTGTCGCACAGCTGGTTTGGATGTTTTTGGGTACTTACGCTCTTCGTATCACTGCCGAGCATTCGAAAAAAACACTACATTTCGATGCTTCGGGACATTTCATGGCAGTCACCAGTTTGCAATATGTGAATGGATTTCTGGCGGACTTGTTAAAGAAATGTGTTAACCCACCGTCCGCTTCGTGGTATACACGGATAACACGATTGATGGTATTAACACAGATGGTTTTATTTATTCCGGTATTGGCCTTAACCGCGCGAGAATGTCACACTCCCCTAGAGGCCCTTGTTGGGGCGATGAGTATCGTTGTATTGTATATGAGTGGGAAAGCGGTGGGTTACGGGTTAGAGCACGGTGTTCGTTTTTATAGACACCGAGGTTATAAAACTCATGAGCGTGATCCTTTAGTGAAGAGTGTGGGTCAAGATGATCTGTCTCGTACCAGTACTCTGTCGTCAGGGGTGGTGCCAGGACCTTTTAGTAAAAGTATGATATAAATAGGTCTTAAGCCAGGGAGGGACGATACAATATGATGTGGTTAAAAATCCTAATTATTGTTTTGTTGGCTGTTATTCTTTATTGTTTGGGCAGTGGACTTTATTATTTAGTGCGCGGAGGAGAACGGTCTTTGCGTTTGGTAAAAGCACTGACTTGGCGGGTTATTTTATCATTCAGTTTATTTGCTATTATTTTATTGGCTTATTTTTTGGGTTGGATACAGCCCCATTCACTCATAAATCCTTGATAGTCTGTTTACTCAAAGGCTCAATCCTTCTCTATACGGGGGGAAGGGGGAGTGATAATTTCGTCAAACTTTCTAAGATTATTTTAAGAGTGTGCTGATATAGTCAGTTCCATTGTCTAGGGAGCTGTGTTGTGCTGGATAAAACATTATCAGCATCACTTTAATCCTAGATCAAGGGTTCCTATTTTTCTACTCTTAGTAAAGACAGTGCGATAAGAGATCACAATATGAAAGACGTTGACCAACAATTATGGGATGCTCTTTTTAGAAAGGATTTAGATGTAATTGACGATCTGGTTTCCAATGGTTGTGATCCAGAAGAATTGAATGATGTGCAGGATAGAGAAGGGCATTTTGTTTTTCGAGTGATTGACACAGCATGGATGAATGCTGAAACAAACAGGGTCAATTTTTTGGAGCATTCAATAGGGCCTAGTCGCAGGATGAGTGAGGAAAATAATGCGGGAACAGTCGATTTTGCTGTGGATGAACTAGGAAAATTGATAGGTCGACGAAAAGCTGAAA
>Ga0155588_1076_pt2 | contig 18105 bp, 29 predicted proteins | sample RifCSPhighO2_12_FD_107245 | JGI IMG/M metagenome (GOLD analysis project Ga0155588, IMG submission 107245) | Gammaproteobacteria bacterium RIFCSPHIGHO2_12_FULL_41_15
TAACAAACAAGAGGTTGATATCGACCCCGAGGTGCCAAGTGCTGCATGTGGCAGTGACGATAGAGATAAAACTATTACTTCACCTCATCCTCATCCTCATCGCTAAACTAAAGAAAACCGTACTGCGCACTAGTTGCAATTCTTGGCATCATCACACGAACAATTCGGGCATGCTCCCGCACACCAGTTATTAATACAACAACAAAAGGTACAGGGGTGATCGAACGGATTACAAATTTTTTCCTGAAACTGAATGTACCATAAAAGACATTGCTAACGTTCCGATGAATACTATGCACTTCTTTTTAATATTCATTGATTCTTCCTCCTAATAGTCCTTGATATACCTGAGAACTTATCCCACACAATATAGATGAATAATCATAATACGCTTTTTTGCGTTTTAATGGCGGTGTTTGAAATAAGTTCGTGAGCGCCAGCAGTCACCGCACTCGTAAACGGATACTTGCCGGTTTCGTTGTGCGCGGTACGGTTTGCGTCTCAGTTAATTCAGGTTATGATTTTCCTAATCATTATGAAGGACAAACCATGACTGATGTTGAACAGGTCTCAACGACGATTCAAGATCGTCCTCTTACACATTTTCATTGGTCAACGCTGCTTTCTCGCCGAATGTGGGTGTTACTAATTTTGAGTTTCACGTCGGGTTTGCCTTATGCCTTGGCTGTCACAACACTTCAGGCTTGGTATACCGATACAGGGATGACATTAATAGTGATTGGTTCCATCAGCCTCATTGGTTACCCTTATCTGTTAAAGCCTCTATGGGCGCCATTGCTCGATCGCTTTAAACCGGTGGGGCTAGGTCGACGGCGTGGCTGGATCTTTATTATGCAAGCAGGAATGTGTTTGTCCGTGCTGGCAATGGCCTGTATAAATCCTATTGTCCATCCTTGGTTACTGCTCGTTTTTGGTTTTATCTTGACGGTCTTTTCGGCAACACAAGATAGTGCGATCGATGCTTACCGAACAGAATTGCTTCGACCTGAAGAGCGAGGGTTTGGTTCTACTATATATAGTGTGGGTTATCGTATTGGTTTATTGGTGTCAGGTTCACTGGCTTTGGTAATGGTCTCGTGGGTGGGTTGGCAGATGGTTTACTGGTTGATGGCCCTTTGTCTTTTTATACCTTTCGTAGTGACGATGTTTGCACCCAAGACGTTAATTACAGCGCCAGAACCGCAAACAATGAGAGACGCAATTATCAATCCAGTGCGTGAATTTTTTACAAGACCTTATGCTATTTGGATTTTAATTTTTATTGTGATTTATAAATTATGTGATGCGTTTGCCAACACAATGACAACACCTTTTTTACTGCGCGAATTACATTTTTCATTGGCCGTTGTGGGCGCTGTGAGTAAGAGTGTCAGTCTGTTGGCGGGTTTAATAGGCGCTTTCGTTGCAGGGTTATGCTATGTGCGTTTAGGATTGTATCGTTCCTTATTATATTTTGGTATTGCACAAATGCTTTCTAATTTGGCCTTTATGTGGCTTGCGATAGTTGGTAAAAATTATGAAGTGATGGTGATTTCTTTATTTTTTGAAAATTTTTGCGGGGGTTTAAGCACAGTCGCTTTTGTGGCCTTGCTGACATCGCTGTGTGATGCACGCTATACAGCGACCCAATTTGCTGGATTTACCGCTTTAAGTGCAGTGGGACGAGTGAATGCAGGTCCACAGGCAGCTTTATTAATTGCGCATTTAGGTTGGATTGGTTTTTATTTTTCAACCGTGTTAATGGGGTTGCCATCGCTGATCTTGCTGATTTGGTTAAATCGAAAGGTGTATTTTGATCGAATGTAGGTTGATGTGATACGCAGTAGCCTTCAGCTGCTGATTCTAGGATGATAAAGAAAAAAGCGCATGCCTTATTTGAGGAAGCGCATGATACTTGCCACATCAATAATGATGAAGACGACAATAGGGCCAACATGACCACGCAATGAACGTTACGAACGCTTAACTCTATCAGGGTGTGGGCGATACTGTTTTCTACTATGGTTGCCGCTGACAAAGTGCGTGCTACTGTTTCCCCCTTAAGTTTTATTAAAGCAAGCCACTCAAAATAAACTATATTATTCCTACATGACAAAACCTAGGATATGAATATGAAAAAAAGCATTATTATTTCGTCTATTCTGTGTGCTAGCACTATCAATGTCTATGCTGACTCAATGACAAATCAACCCATGATTTTGAAAGCACAGCTAGATCGCGCACAAGTTACACACCCTTTAGATAAAGCGTCAGATGCTTCAAAAGCAGCACATCCTTTTTATAAAAAATTTTGCAAAAATAAAACTGCCATGCCGTATAAAAATGCCCACGGCGAAGCCATCCTATTTTTTAATCCAACCACTAATACAGTCCAATATGCGTTAGCTTATCAAGATTTAAGTGGTCCACCGATTATGGCTCATTTTCATATCGGTAAAATCGGTCAAGGTGGCCCTATTTATCAAACTATTTGTGGACATCCACCACCTGGCAATCAAGCCTTAGGATATTCTGCTAGCAAAGCCGCAAGCAGCATGAAATGCCCATTAACGCGTTCAGGTTTTATGGTGGGAGAGTTTAAAATCAAGGCGAATCAACATGTATCGGGAGTCGATACAATCAATAAAGTCCGTCAAGCACTAATAGACGGAAAATTATATTTCAATATACATACCTGCTTAAATGAAGCTGGGGAGATACGCGGTCAGGTGATTCGATAATATATACTGCGCGCGGTTACAAAAATGAAACTCTCTCGCCGCAAGCGGTAGAATATCTCCACCGCAAGCAGCGGGGTATCTTCCCGGTTATAAAATTTTTAACGCAGCAAGCCGCGGGGAATACATACCTGAGAGATTTAAATTTCGGATTTCAGATTGAGGTTAGGTTTAACCTAGAATCAGCAGCTGAAGGCTAGTGCGAAAACTTAATGCACTAAATCTAGAAATTTTTCTTGGACTTATTAATTTCACCGTACGGGTGAGTACGCCTTCAATAAAAAAATCCAAGAAAAATTTCTATCTTCAGCACCTTAAGCTTTCTCGCTACGCCTTCAGCTGCTGATTCTAGGTTTAATCTACACTGCGCGCAGTGTATTTTGCGCAACCAAATTAACAATTTCTACACAGTAAGGGCACGGAAAATAGTAAATTCAAGTGCAAAAAAAAGCAGCTATACTACGCTGCTTTTTAAATCTGCCGTGTGCAAAGACAGTGAATAGCGCTACGCGGCTTCTGCTGTCAAAACTTCTTTAACATCTACATCACGTTCAACCAATTCGACAATAGCCATTGGGGCTTTATCGCCTGTTCGATAGCCATGTTTAAGAACACGTAAATAACCACCTGGGCGATTTGCATTACGAGGTGCAACAACGGTGAATAATTTTCCAACAGCTGCATCGTCACGTAAGCGCGCAAAGGCTAAACGTCTGTTAGCAACGGTATCTTCTTTAGCCAGAGTGATGAGAGGCTCAACCACACGTCGAAGTTCTTTTCCTTTTTGCAAAGTTGTTCGAATAACTTCATGTTTAATCATAGAAACAGCCATGTTACGAAACATAGCTTTACGATGACTACTATTGCGGCCAAATTTCCGGCCTGATTTACGATGATTCATATTATCACCCTATTATAATAATGGTTATAAGAAGCCAAACAATTAGTGAACACGTTCACTGAAGATGGGCATAAAATTAATTTTCAGCAAATTCAGCAGGTGGCCATGCATCAACCAGCATACCCAAACTTAATCCACGCTGAGATAAAACAGATTTGATTTCCATCAAAGACTTTTTACCTAAATTAGGTGTTTTCAGTAAATCGTTTTCAGTTTTTTGAACCAAATCACCTATATAATAAATGTTTTCAGCTTTTAAACAGTTTGCCGCACGAACAGTCAACTCTAAATCATCCACTGGTCGAAGCAACATTGGATCAATATGGCTCGACTGTTTTTCATCAATGAGTAATTGCTCATCTTTCAAGTCAACAAATGCACTGAGCTGTTGTTGCAATATAGTCGCTGAACGACGAATCGCTTCTTCTGGATCAATTGTGCCATCCGTTTCTAAGTCGATAATTAACTTGTCCAGATCTGTTCTATTTTCTACACGTGCACTTTCAATATGATACATAACACGCTGCACTGGACTATAGGTAGCATCAAGTTGTAAAACGCCAACAGATAAAGTCGCTTCATCCGACAAATTTTTACGAACAATCGCGGGTTGATAACCAAAACCAACCTGCACTTTTAATGTCATACCAAAATCGATGTCTTTTGTTAAATATCCTAAAACCAATTCAGGATTAAGAATTTCAACTTTTTCATTTAACTTAATATCTGATGCCGTAATAGGCCCTGCAGTTGATTTACGCAGGGTCAAAGTGACTTCTTGGCCTTGATGCAATACTATCGCGAGATTTTTAATATTGAGCAGCATATCTGCAACATCTTCTCGCAATCCATCAAGGGAACTGTATTCATGCAATACATTATCGATTTGCACTTCAACAACTGCCGCACCCGGCATTAATGATAAAAGGATTCGGCGTAGGGCATTACCTACTGTGTGGCCAAAACCACGCTCGAAAGGTTCTAAAGTAATTTTGGAACGTCGATCGCTAATTTTTTGGACGCCAATAAAAGTAGGCGTAAGGTATTTGAATGCTTGCATCTATATATCACCTCTACTTAGAGTAAAGTTCAACAACCAAGTTAACTTTAAAGAGAGCTGGTAACTCACTCACGTCAATGTCAGCTTTAAGAACACCAGATTTTTCTTTAGTATCTATTTCTAACCAGGAAACCTGCTCACGCTGTTTAGATAAATCTAATGCAGCATTAACTCGCAATTGACCTTTTGCTTTGGAACGCACTTCAATAACATCACCCTTATTTAGGATGTAAGAAGGGATATTGACGATCGAACCATTAACAAGGATGGATTTATGCGAAACTAACTGTCTAGCTTCCGCTCTTGTGCTGGCAAAACCCAGCCTATAAACAACATTATCAAGACGTGACTCAAGTCTTTTTAAAAGATTATCACCTGTTGAACCTCTTTGACGATCAGCCTCTGTATAGTAAAGTCGAAATTGTTTTTCAAGCAAACCATAGTAGCGTTTAATCATCTGTTTCATACGTAACTGCAAACCATAGTCTGTTTCTCGAGCTCTACGAGACCAATGTTGCCCAGGGGTATGTTCCAAATTGCATTTAGATTCAATTGATTTAATACCACTCTTGAATTCAAGATCAGTTTTTTCGCGACGAGATATACGACACTTTGGTCCAATATACTTAGCCATCTTCTAACTCCTACACTCTGCGTTTTTTACGTGGCCGACAGCCATTATGGGGGATAGATGTCTTGTTTGAAATTTTAGTAATTTGCATACCAACAGCATTTAGAGCTCGGGCAGCAGATTCGCCACCTGAACCTGGACCTTTGATGATGACTTCAAGACGTTGCATACCATGATCATTTTTTGCTGTTTCAGCAACTGCTTGAGCAACTTCTTGCGCAGCAAATGGAGTGCCTTTCTTATGGCCTTTGAAACCATGCCTACCCGTACATGAAGCACAGAGAGTATTACCATTTAAATCAGTGATAGTCACATGGGTATTATTAAATGTAGACTTGATATGAGCCTGACCTTCAATAACCTGTTGCTTTTTTTTAGCTTTGGACTTTGTTTTTGTTTTTGGGGATGCCATTTATTCTGCCTTCTAGCTAGATTACTTACGATTTTTACCTTTACGGGTACGCGCATTGGTTTTAGTACGTTGTCCTCGCACAGGCAAACCACGTCTATGACGAATACCTACATTACAACCAAGATCTAATTTTCGTTTGATATTAAGGCTCACTTCACGACGTAAATCACCCTCAACATTAAACTGAGCCACTTCACTACGAAGCTTCTCAAGCTCAGCTTCTGTCAAATCTTTGGTCTTACGCTCTATTTGAACGCCAGCTCTAGCACAAATTTGTTGAGCTAATGTAGGACCAATTCCGTAGATTTTTCGAAGGGCTATCCAGATATGTTGTCTGTCATTCAAGTTGACACCTGCAATTCGAGCAGTCATCTAGTTTTCTCCAAGTACTTAATTATATGGTTAATCATGGCTTCACAAAGGCGGGTAAGTCTACCGTTATTGCCTTTATAATGCAACTTAAATAGTCACAATCTCAGCAGCTTCAGGGACAGAAACTACTGGTCATTAGCCCTGACGTTGTTTATGTTTTGCGATCTTACAAATCACTCTATTGACCCCTTTGCGTTTTACTATTTTGCAATGAGAGCAAATTCTTTTAACCGAAGCTCTTACCTTCATAATCATTCTCCTACCTATATCACACAGAGTTATGCAACCAATGTATTTTTCATATAACTACTCAACTCACATCATTGTAGTAAGCACAGCAAAGCAATCCCTTAAAATTTAGCGTCATTCAATCAGATCGCCACAGTCGCTGCACACTCTCACAATAAAGTCTAAGCTGAACAGTTACTTTATTTATCAACAATCAAGAACTATTCTTTTAACAGACCCATCTTTCCCGATTTTTTACCAGACTTTCTATCACTACGATTCATCAAAGATTCGTATTGATGACTCATAAGATGAGCTTGCACTTGAGCAATAAAGTCCATGATAACAACCACAATAATCAGCAATGAAGTACCGCCGAACAGAAGGGGGATACCCCACCAAATTGTAAAAAATTCCGGCAATAATGTAATCGTTGCCAAATAAAGTGAACCAAACACAGTAAGACGAGTCATTACTTTGTCTATATATTTAGCCGTTTGTTCACCAGGTCTAATACCTTGAATAAAAGCACCCGATTTTTTTAAATTATCCGCTGTTTCTTTAGGATTAAACGTCAGCGCTGTATAAAAGAAGCTGAAGAAAATCACCGAAACAGCAATCAAAATCATATAAAGTGGTTGCCCAGGCTGAAAAATCAGCGCAATCTGGCTTAACCATGCAAAATTATTTCCTTTGGCAAAAAAAGTTGCTATCAATCCTGGAAACGCAATAATACTTTGAGCAAAAATAGTTGGTATGACACCCGCCATATTAATTTTTAGTGGCAAATGGCTAGTTTGTCCTGCATATAACTTATTACCCTGCATACGCTTAGCATAATGAATAGTAATTTTTCTTTGTGCCCGCTCTATATAAACAATCACAGCAACGATCGCGACAACCGCTACAATCACAAACAGCATTGTCGGCACACCCATTTGGCCTGTATGTACTTGAGAGGCCACATTTGCAGCTGCAGAAGGTAACCTTGAAACAATACTGGCAAAAATAATGAGGGAAATACCATTACCAATACCACGCTCAGTAATTTGCTCACCTAACCACATCAGAAACAAAGTGCCCGTCACTAGAGTCATTGTCGCCGTTACATAAAAGCTCAAATTGAGCATAGGCACAACACCAGGCATGGACGATATCCATTTTGACATACCAATCGCCTGAAAAAGAGATAGAAAAACCGTACCATAACGTGTGTACTGATTCATCTTACGCTTTCCAGCTTCACCTTCTTTCTTTAATTGTTGCAATTTCGGATGAATTGTACCAAACATTTGCACAATAATTGATGACGTAATATACGGCATCACACCTAAAGCAAAAATGGTGTACCTTGATAAGGCACCCCCTGAAAACATATCAAATAGTCCTAACAAACCACCATGGTTAAAATTTTTAGCTAACGCTGCCGAATCAACACCCGGCACAGAGATATGCGCACCAATTCTATAGACTATCAAGCAAAGAATCACAAAGAGAATGCGTTTTTTTAGCTCCCCCAGTCCACCCGATGATAAAGCTGATCCTAGTTTTCCTGCATTTGCCATTGACTATTTTATTCCTATTTTTTCTGAAGACACGTCATTTATTTACGTGTCTTCACACCAAATGCCAACATAAGCCTAAATAAAAAACCATCATACAAACACGAGCAATTCTCGCTGAATAAAAAATTTCCTTCTTTGGTCAATCTTAAACTATCTAAAATTCAAAAACGCTTAAGCATACCAAAGTACAGTACGCTTTTTCGAACTTTAGATCGTCCAACTTTGGATCAAAGTTGAAAATCAGGTTACATTCGATCACTCGCCGAGAACCACTGAACAAACATTCAAATCACGGTTTAAGGGTTTAGGGATCTGGCGTAAACAACATCGCTATCTTACGCCATTCATCGGTAAATATGATTACGCTTCGATTTTTCCACCCGCTTTCTCGATTGCTTCCTTCGCACCTTTTGTACAAAGAATATTTTTAATCGTTTTAGCTTTTGTAATTTCACCAGATTTAATAATTTTCACGAATTTAACATCGTTACGAATTAAATTAGCTGATTTAAGTGCTGCCATATCAACAATATCTACAGTCATTTTTTCTAATTCAGACAATCGAATTTCAGCACGACATAAAGATTGACGACTCACAAAACCAAATTTAGGCAAACGACGTTGTAGTGGCATTTGACCACCTTCAAAACCTAGTTTATGAAACCCACCAGAACGTGATTTCTGACCTTTATGTCCACGCCCAGCTGTTTTTCCTAGCCCTGAACCAATACCTCTTCCGGCTCGTTTCGCTGTTTTTTTAGCGCCATCCGCTGGTTTCAGTGTATTTAAACGCATCTTAAACTTCCTCTACATTGAGTAAATAACTAGCTTTATTCACCATGCCTCTGTTACAAGGTGTATCACTCACTGTCACTGTTTGACAAATTTTACGCAAGCCCAAACCATGAACACAGTCTACATGTTTTTGAATACGACCTGCCAAACTCTTAACCAAAGTTACTTTGAGCTGTTTAGACGATTTAGCTATCATGATTACCATCACCTTCTAATATTGCATCAACTTTTTTACCACGTTTTTTCGCAACAGATTCTGGTGTTGCCATCGTACGTAACCCTTTTATTGTTGCTCTAACCACATTGATTGGGTTTGAAGAACCAATTGATTTAGCCAAAATATTTTCAACGCCAACTACTTCAAAAATAGCACGCATCGCATTGCCGGCAATCACACCTGTACCTTCTGATGCGGGCTTCATAAATACACGACTTGCACCATGCCTAGCAATCATTTCATGTTGAATAGTGTGACCTTTCAAATTAATCTTCACCATATCACGGCGCGCTTGCTCAGTGGCTTTCTGAATGGCTAAAGGCACCTCTTTAGATTTACCTAAACCAAAACCAACAACACCTTCTTCTGGATTCCCTGCAACAACCAAGGCTGAGAAAGAAAGCTCTCTACCGCCCTTTGTAACACTGGTGGTTCTTCTTACTGTAACAAGCTTTTGTAAAAATTTATCCGCTTGTTGATCTGTTTTCTGAGCTGCTTTTGCCATAATTTAATCTACCTTAAAAAAGCATACCAGACTCTCTTGCAGCATCTGCAAGCGCCTTAATACGACCATGATATTTATAACCGGATTTATCAAAAGCAACTGTTTTGATACCTTTTTCTTGCGCACGTTTAGCAATTAGCTGACCAACGGCTTTAGCTGAAGCAATATTACCTCCATGCACAATATCTTTAGATAACTCTTTATCGAGTGAAGATGCTGTTGCCAAAACTCTATCACCTGTTGGTGTATAAACTGTGGCATAAATATGATTTGCTGATTTAAAAACACTCAGACGATTTGAATCGAGTGCTTTAATATGAAATCGTGTTTTTTTAGCACGGCGTAATCTTCCGCTTATTTTATCGATCATTTTTTCTTAGTCTCTTTTAAGCTTACATGTTCATCATCATAACGAATACCTTTACCTTTATAAGGTTCTGGTGGTCGAACTCTACGAATATTAGCAGCCACCTGACAAAGCTGTTGCTTATCACAACCCTTCAAGACAATCTCAGTTTGTGAAGGACATTCTGCCGTAATACCTTGAGGTAACTCAAAGAGAACTGGATGCGAAAAGCCCACAGCAAGATTGATCTTAGTGCCTTTAACTTCCGCTCTGTAACCAACACCTTTTAAAAGTAATTTTCTTACAAAACCTTTCGAAACACCAAGGACAATATTATTCACCAGTGCTCTTGCAGTGCCTGCTTGCTCATCTGCACTCTGGTTTTCTTTTCTTTGTTTAATGACTAAAGTATTTTCATTTTTAACTAACTCAACGAGGGAATGAATATTTAAAGATAATTCACCTTTTGAGCCTTTGACGGAAATATTTTGTCCATTAAGAGTGACTTGAACACCTGTTGGTATTTCAATCGGATTCTTTGCTACTCTACTACCCATTACCTTCTCCTAGCTCACGTAACAAATAAATTCGCCACCAAGACCTAACTTTTTGGCTGCTTTAGCAGTCATCACACCTTTAGAGGTAGAGATAATTGCTTCACCAAGTCCGGTCTGAATGCTTGGCATGTTCTTTGATTTCACATAGACACGCAAGCCTGGACGACTGACACGTTTCATTTCATCAATGACTGGGGCACCAGAAGATTGGCAATATTTTAATTCAATAACGAGATTGTTATCTTCTTTATTATAAAAATAATCGGCAATATACCCTTCATCTTTTAGGACATGCGCAATGGCTGATTTAATTTTAGAGTGTTGCATTGCAACAGTTTGTTTATTTACAGCTTGTGCATTACGCATTCTCGTAAGCATGTCAGCTATTGGATCTTGCATACTCATAAACTTCTCCTACCAACTTGCCTTAACGAGGCCAGGAACATTACCACCCATAGCCGCTTTTCTTAGACAGATTCTACATAACCCAAAACGTTTATACGTACCGCGTGGGCGACCACATTGTTGACATCGGTTACGTAAACGAACTTTACTTTCATTACGAGGCCGTTTATTCAACTTAACAACTGCATCAAAATCACCTTTTTTACAAAGGTCTCGCAGTGCTGTACGAACTTCAGCTCGAGATTCTGCTAAACTTTGTCTTTGTTTATTTTTTGCTATCGCACTTTTCTTTGCCATATTTACTGCCTATTTTTCCTTAATTGGAAAGTTAAATGCTTTTAACAAAGCATATGCTTCTTCATCGGATTTTGCTGAAGTTGTGATGGTAATATCCATCCCTCTAGTCGCATCAATTTTATCAAAATTAATTTCAGGAAAAACGAATTGCTCTTTGATACCTAACGAATAGTTTCCACGGCCATCAAATGATTTTCTATTTAACCCACGAAAATCACGAATACGAGGAATAGCTATCGAAACAAGGCGCTGTATAAAATCATACATTTTTTCACCACGCAAAGTCACCTTAGTACCGATTGGCCAACCTTCACGAATTTTAAATCCTGCAATTGATTTACGTGCTTTAGTAACCACAGGTTTTTGGCCTGCAATTAAAGCTAACTCATCCATTGCACTCGCCATCACTTTTTTATCAGCAACGGCTTCACCCAAACCCATATTGAGAGTTACTTTCTCAATTTTAGGCACTTGCATGACGGAGCTGTAGTTAAACTGTTTTTTCAGCTGTTCTACAATCTCTGACTTATATAATTTTTTTAGTTCATTCATAACTGCTACCTAACTCAAATCAATCAATTCACCGCTAGCTTTCGCATAACGAACTTTTTTTGAAGGTTTACCTTCACCTTGCGCAATCAATTTAAATCCAATACGTGTCGGCTTCTTAGTTTTTGGATCTAGAAGTGCAACATTGGAAATTGCGATAGAAGCTTCTTTTTTAATGATACCGCCTTCAACGCCAGCACTTGGATTTTTTTTAACATGCTTTGATATCATATTAACGCCAGTTATCAATACACGATTAGTTTTTGTAAAAATCTTAGAGACAACACCAGTAGAACCTTTGTTACTTCCAGCGATGACAATAACCTGATCTTTTGTTTTAATTTTAGCTGCCATATTTTTATCCGAATGTTATTGGCTTACAGTACTTCTAATGCCAAAGAAATAATTTTCATAAATGATTTACGTAATTCACGTGTTACTGGGCCAAATATACGTGTACCAATAGGTTGTAACTGAGCATTTAAAATGACCACAGAGTTTTTATCGAAGCGAATCAATGAACCATCCGATCGTCTCACACCTGTACGCGTACGAACAACCACTGCGGTGACTACATCACCTTTTTTCACTTTGCCACGAGGCATCGCTTCTTTAACACTGCATTTAATGACATCACCAATTTGCGCATAACGTCTATGTGAGCCACCTAATACTTTGATACACATGACTTGTCGAGCTCCACTGTTATCAGCTACATCAAGTCTGGTTTGAGTTTGAATCATGTCTAATTCTCCATCAGAACATACGGCTTACACCGCAGCCTCTTTAATACTAACAAGTCGCCAAGATTTTGTTTTAGAAAGTGGTCGGCACTCAGCAATAACGACTAAATCACCAATGTTGCATTCATTCTTTTCATCATGCGCATGCATTTTTGATGTTTTTTTAATGTATTTGCCGTATTTCGGATGCTTAATTTTTCTTTCCACTAGCACGACAATAGTTTGGTTCATCTTATTACTAACAACGATACCTTCAAGATTTCGTGCACAATTAGATTCGTTACTACTCATTATTACCTTCCTTCTCACGCATAATAGTTTTTACACGTGCGATATTTCTCTTAACTCGGCCAAATAAATGCGGTTTCAACACATTCGAAGATAGGCCTCTTTGCATTCTTAAATTGAAAAGTTCTTTTGAATACTCTAAAAGTAATTCATCTAACTCTTCGGAAGATTTTTTGCGTAATTCTAAAGCGCGCATTACATTAACCCTCTTTCATTAAATCTGACAGAAACGGGCAATTTAGCTGCTGCTAAAGCAAAAGCTTCTTTTGCTAATTCTTCAGATACACCTTCTATTTCAAACAACATTCTGCCAGGCTTAATTTCTGCAACCCAATACTCCACACTACCTTTACCTTTACCTTGTCGAACTTCTAAAGGTTTTTTAGAAATAGGTTTGTCTGGAAAAATACGAATATACAATTTTCCAGCCCGTTTCACATGACGAGAAATTGCTCGACGCGCTGCTTCAATTTGCCTAGAGGTAATGCGTCCACGAGTCGTTGCTTTAATACCAAACTCACCAAAAGATACGCTAGAACCACGCTGAGCCAAACCACGGTTACGGCCCTTTTGCATTTTTCTAAATTTTGTTTTACTGGGCATCAACATAGATTATTATCCTCTATCTCGCTTTTCTTTTTTAGCGCCACGCTTAGCGTCTTTTGGAGCAGCCTTGGAGTCTGTTAACTGTTCTTCTACTTCCTCGGCATTCATAACATCTCCCTTATAGATCCAAACCTTTACACCGATGACACCATAAGTTGTATGAGCTTCCGCTGTACCATAATCAATATTCGCACGTAATGTATGTAGAGGGACTCGACCTTCACGATACCATTCGTCACGCGCAATCTCTGCACCCGCCAAACGACCACTCACCTTAACTTTAATACCTTTTGCACCTTGTCTAAGTGTGGACTGCACCGCTCTTTTCATCGCACGTCGAAACATGACACGTTTTTCTAACTGCTGAGCAATACTTTGCGCTACCAACACAGAGGACAATTCTGGTTTACGCACTTCTTCAATGGTGATATGCACTGGCACTTTGATCATTCGCGCAATTTCATCACGCAACACTTCAATTTCACCACCTTTTTTTCCAATAATGACACCAGGTTTGGCTGCATAAATAGCAATACGTGCATTCTTTGCAGGACGCTCAATTTGAATACGACAAATCCCTGCTTGTTTCAATTTTTCTTCTAAATAACGACGAATATTAATATCTTCATTCAGATATCTTGGATAATCAGCATTACCAGCGTACCAATTTGAACGATGTCTCTCCGTAATACCTAGTCGCATACCTGTTGGATTAACTTTTTGACCCATCCTATTAAACTCCTCTTTTGTCAGACACAATCACTGTGACATGACAAGTTCGTTTTAGAATTTGATTTGCTCGACCACGTGCACGCGCTCTAAAACGTTTTGCATATGGACCTTCATCAACAAAAACTTGGTTCACAAATAGCTCATCAACGTCTGCAGCAAACTTATTCTCTGCATTCGCTACAGCAGATTTTAATGTTTTATTGAGAATTTCAGCCGCTTTTTTGTTATTAAATTCCAACATTTCATAAGCTTTCTCAATGCTTTTACCACGAATAAGATCGGCAATCAGTCGTGCTTTTTGCGCTGAAAGGTGCGCATAACGGTATTTAGCAATCGCTTCCATTATTTTTCTCCTTTCTTGGCTTTACGATCACCCGAGTGACCTTTAAAAGTTCGTGTTAAGGCAAACTCACCTAATTTGTGACCCACCATATTTTCACTAACAAGCACAGGAACATGTGCTCTGCCGTTATGAATAGCAATAGTCAAGCCAATCATTTCAGGCACAACCATAGAACGTCGTGACCATGTTTTAATAGGTTTTTTAGAACCTGAAGCAACAGCACCCTCTATTTTTGTCATTAGATGATGATCTACGAATGGTCCTTTTTTTAATGAACGTGGCACTTCAATACCCTCTTTTCTTATTATTTACGCCTTCTGTCGCGAATAATTAATTTGTTAGTTCGCTTATTAGCACGAGTTTTATAGCCTTTAGTCGGCAGACCTGTTGGTGAAACAGGATGACGACCACCAGATGTACGACCTTCACCACCACCATGCGGATGATCAACCGGGTTCATAGCAACACCTCGAACCGTAGGACGACGACCACGCCATCGACTAGCGCCAGCTTTACCAAGTGAACGAAGTGCATGTTCAGAATTAGCGACTTCACCAATAACCGCACGGCATTTCACTAGAACGCGACGCATTTCACCGGATCGTAATTTAATGATGGCATAAATACCTTCTCGTCCTGCCAGTTGGCCAGAAGTACCAGCACTTCGCATCATTTGTGCACCTTTTCCAGGCTGTAATTCAACGCAGGAAACGGTGGAACCTAAGGGGATCTGCTCTAAAGTCATGCAACTACCTGCTTGAATAGGAGCTCCACTACCTGAAAACACTTCAGAGCCCATTTTCATACCTTTAATTGCAATAATATAACGGCGTTCGCCATCTGGATATTTTACCAATGCAATGCATGCACTGCGATTTGGATCATGTTCAATACGCTCAACTACACCTTTGATATCATCTTTATTTCTTTTGAAATCGATAATTCGGTATAGTTTTTTATGTCCACCCCCACGACGTCGCACTGTAATACGACCCTGATTGTTTCGACCATTAATTCTGTTTTTAGATTCTGTTAAAGGCGCGTAAGGACGACCTTTATATAGATCTGGATTCACCACACGAACGACAAAACGGCGACCGGGTGAAGTTGGTTTTGCTTTTAATAGTGGCATTTACTTAACTCCTAACCTTCACTTGCGACCATTTCAATGTTATGACCTTTTTCAAGACGAACATAAGCTTTTTTCCAATTTTTATGGCGTCCAAAAGTTTTACCAAAGCGTGCAGTTTTACCTTTGAAGTTAGCTGTACGCACGGTTGCAACTTTAACATTGAACGCATATTCAACTGCCGCAGCAATTTCTTTTTTATGAGCAGCAGGATGAACGTTAAATGCAAACAAGGGTTTTTCATTACTGCCCCCAAGCGTTGTTTTTTCTGTCACTCTCGGAGACAACAAAATTTTAATTAGATCTGCTGTTTTCATGCAAGCCATTCCTCAATCTTTACTACTGATGCTTTATCAAGCAAAATTTTATCAAACCCAACTAACATAAGTGGATTGAGATTATCTACTGTCGAATAAGCAACGTTTGGTATATTTCTAGAAGCCAAAAGAAGATTGGCATCACATTCTGCAGTAATCAAAAGAATACTTTTGTGTTCTATAGTCACTAATTTTGCTTTTAAATCTTTTGTCTTTGACGTCTCTTGTTTTAAATCATCCGAAACAAGCAACCGATCTTCACGACAAAGCTGCGAAACGATAGAACGCATAGCAACTTTATAAGATTTTTTATTCACTTTTTGATTGTATGAGCAGGGACGCGCAGCAAAAGCTCGACCACCTCCAACCCATATAGGACTGCGCGTTGTACCAGAACGAGCACGACCTGTCCCTTTTTGTCTCCAAGGCTTGGAACCACCGCCGCTCACTTCTGAACGCGTTTTTTGCTTTGCACTACCTTGACGTCCACCCGCTTGATAAGCGGTCACCACTTGATGAATAAGTGATTCATTAAATGCTTGATCGAAAACAGCCGCATTCAAGTTTAACTTAGAAATTTCTTTTCCAGATTGATCAATAATTTGTACGTCCATTATTTTCTCTCCTTCATTGCGGGAGTCACAATAACTTCGGCACCTTTAGAACCACTAATAACGCCCTTAATTAATAGAAGGCCTTTCTCTATATCAACGCGTACAATTTTTTGAGATTGAATGGTTCGATATACATTGCCTAGATGTTTGGCCATCCTTTTACCTTTCATAACCCGACCTGGTGTTTGGCATTGACCAATTGAACCAGGCGCTCTATGAGAAAGTGAGTTACCATGCGTTGCACGCTGTGCACTAAAATTGTGGGCTTTAATAGCACCTGCAAATCCTTTACCGATGGTTTTACTGCGAACATCCACTTTTTGATCCACTTGGAATATTTCAACCGTCATCTGTTGACCTGTTTTATAGTGACTGATTTCTTCTTCGGAAAGTCGAAACTCTTTAAAAGAACTACCAGGCTCCACACCCGCTTTAGCCAGTTTGCCAGCTTCAGGTTTGCTAACTTTAGATTGCTTTTTAATGCCGGCAGTAACTTGGATAGCATTATAACCATCTGTTTCTATCGTTTTAATTTGGGTAATGCGGTTAGGTTGAACTTGAACCACAGTAACAGGGATAGATTCACCTGTTTCTGTAAAAATTCTTGTCATTCCACATTTTGTACCAACGAGTCCAATTGACATCGCTTTATCTCCAAAATTCCAGTAAATATGTTTAATTACTTTTTAATACATACAGCGAGTGCGACAAGATACAGGATATCTTTTAATTTGCCAAGTAATTTTCTTTTGCTAATCACTTATTTTTGACAAACTCTCATCACACTATTTGTACTATTTATTTTGCCAAGCTACCTTCACTCAAAGCACAAGACTATCTTGACCACACGCATCATCTGAGCTCTGAAAGCTCATAAAAAAATATTGATGTTTTTGATTATAGATACCTACAGAAATAGACATCTATAAGGGGCAGGACTACCAGCATCTCTCACTTAATGCTCGAGGGTATGAAGTGACTGACCCCAGAGCCTTTGAATAAAGATCATTTCAACCTTGACCAAGGTCGCATGCCAACCAAACTAAAATATGCCCATATATCTTTAGGACGTGTTTACAATTCTACAATATTGTCGCTATCTAATTGCTTTTCTGCGTTGCGACTCACATATCTCAAATATGCTGTGCTCCGCTACTCAAAAATCAATCACCCAGCGCGCAATCTTGCAATTGTAAACAGGCTCTAATACATAGCACTATTTTAACTTGATTGGCCACGACCTAAATTCAAAACTGAAAATATTTCAAAATTCAACTTATAAGTAGAGAACCAATGTAAGAATACAGATTATTCAACACTAATCTGCACGTTAACACCTGCTGCTAGATCAAGCTTCATCAATGCATCGACAGTTTGTTCTGTCGGATAAACGATATCAACCAGCCGTTTATGAGTTCTAATTTCATATTGATCTCGCGCATCTTTATCAATATGCGGAGAGATCAATACCGTATAACGCTCTTTACGCGTAGGCAATGGAATGGGACCACGAATTTGTGCTCCTGTCCTTTTTGCTGTTTCAACAATACGGACAGTCGATTTATCTAAAAGATTATGATCGAATGCCTGTAGCCGAATACGTATTCTTTGCTTATTAGTTACTACTGCTGACATATTTTTTTACTCTATAATTTTAGTAACAACACCAGCACCCACTGTGCGGCCACCTTCACGAATCGCAAAACGCAAACCGTCTTCCATCGCAATAGGCGCGATCAGCTTCACAGTCACTTT
>Ga0155588_1047_pt2 | contig 17886 bp, 14 predicted proteins | sample RifCSPhighO2_12_FD_107245 | JGI IMG/M metagenome (GOLD analysis project Ga0155588, IMG submission 107245) | Gammaproteobacteria bacterium RIFCSPHIGHO2_12_FULL_41_15
CCTATCGCAAAACAAACGGCGCCCATGTGCTCTTATTTCACCCTCCCATAAAATGGCAAGACCATGCAAGCACACAAGACGCACTATATTACAACACAAAAAATTACAATGCGGCTCTTGAAGAAATGATCTTAAGACACCCAGCTCAATGGATGTGGCTACACAAGCGTTGGAAGTTATACTAAACGCACATGAATTTTCGGATTTTACGTGAACGCGCACGCGGACAGAAGAGTATCATGAAAAACTAAGCACGATATTGACTAAAAATTTTCAAATCATTGGGGCGTGAAAACCGAAAACTGATTTGCATTGGGTATATTAAACTAACATAATGCTCAAAGCTCTTTTACGTTTAAATGCACTTCATTGGAAGCAAATTTTGCAACGATATCCAATTCACCGCCCATGGCCTCAATATAACGCTTCAGGGTAGACAGTTTCATGTCACGCCGTCTTTCTGTTCTTGAGACATTAGCCTGTTTAGTATTAAGTTTAGTTGCCATATCTTCTTGAGTAATATTCAACTGCTCACGTATTTCATGTAAAAGAACTTCCTTAAGCAAGTGACTGGTTTTTTCTTCAACCGCCTTTTGCGCAGTTAAGCTCATTTTGTTTTTCAATGTTGAAAAGGATTTAGCCATGGCTCTTTTCCTCCGTTTCTAAAATTAATAGATGTTTTTGGTACAAACGCTCAGCAACAGGAATATTTTTTTCATACCAGCGATCATCTCCTGTTTTGTTACCGCCCAAAAGTAAAATCGCGCAACGTCTAGGATCGAAGGCATACAAAATTCGGTATGGGTCACCTGCATGCTGGATACGTAATTCACGCAAGTGCGTAAGTTTTGATCCTTCAAGCCCGGATGAAAAAGGAAATTTTAGATTCGGTCCGCATTGTTCCAATAGATTTACCGTCGATGCGATATCAATTTGTTCTCCTTCCGTGAGATTTTCCCACCAAAGCTCAAATTCATCGGTATATTCAATATCCCATATCATTACTATAATCCGATAATATATTACATGCAGGTTATATTACTTTAGTGTAATGTATTTAACAATAAAATTCAACAGGTTTGAAGTCAATGGATAGCATTTTCTTCCTATTCTTTAATGCGCTGACTCCCAATCTTTTCCAACCCCAATAGAAACTACTAAAGGCACATTAAGTTTAGCGGCGTTTTCCATTTTATCTTTTACTTCGGCTTTAACCTGGTTAACTTCTGCTTCTTTAACTTCAAAGACTAATTCATCGTGCACTTGTAAAATCAAATTGGCGTATTTTTTGGGTAATTTATGTAAAGCTATCATTGCAAGTTTAATTAAATCAGCAGCTGTCCCTTGCATTGGGGCGTTAATGGCCATTCTTTCTGCTGCTTTTCGTCTTATGGCTTGGGATGAGTTTATCTCTGGTAAATAAAGCCTTCTGCCAAATAAGGTTTCTACGTATCCTTGCTCTTTAGCTAGTTTTCTGGTGCGTTCCATGTATTGGAGCACGCCTTCGAAGCGCTCAAAATACTTATCAACATATACCTGGGCTTCTTGTCTTGCTATTCCTAGTTGTTTAGCTAAACCAAATGCTGACATTCCATATATTAGGCCAAAGTTTATGGCTTTGGCGCGCCGTCTATGTTCTTCGCTAACATCTGCTATATCAATGCCAAATATTTCGGCTGCCGTTGATGCGTGGACATCTAGTTTATGTTTAAAGGCCTCGCATAGCCTATTATCATTAGATAAATGCGCCATAATTCTAAGCTCAATTTGCGAGTAATCCGCTGACAATATACAAGATCCTAGAGGTGCAATAAAAGCTCTTCTTATTGCCCTACCTTCTTTGCGCCTAATAGGGATATTTTGTAAATTAGGATCGCTCGAAGAAAGTCTTCCAGTTGCAGTCACTGCTTGATTAAATGATGTATGCACCCGACCTGTTTTAGGGTGAATTTTTTTAGGTAGGGCTTCAATGTATGTTGAGAGCAATTTAATAAGCCTGCGATATTCTAAAATAACCGCGGGCAAACGATAAACATAGGCTAACTCTTGTAAAGCCGACTCAGAGGTAGAAGGCTGGCCTTTGGGTGTTTTTTCAACTATAGGCAAACCTTGCTCTTGAAATAAAATAGTAGTGAGTTGGCTCGGTGATTGTAAATTAAAAGATCTTCCAACTAAATCAAACGCTTCTTTTTCTAAGGCTTTTATTCTGGTAGATAATTCTTCTCCTTGAGAAGCTAAAACCATCTTATCTATTAAAACCCCATAACTTTCCATATCCCCTAAAACCGCAACTAAAGGCATTTCTATAGTAGTAAAAACCTTTTTTTGCCCTTCTGTTAACATGGGATATAAGTTTTGATGCAATCTTATGGTTATATCAGCATCTTCAGCTGAATAAAAAGCAGCTTCTTTAATAGGAAGATCTGCAAAAGGAATAGTGTTATTATGGGTAACTTTTTCATAAGACAAAGGCTGATAGCCTAAATACTTTAACGCTAAAGTTTCCATATCATGTCTTGAGGCGATGCTGTTTAAAATGTATGACTCAAGCATAGTGTCAAAAGCTAAGCCTTGCATATTTATATTAACATTTTGCAAAACTCGATAATCATATTTTAAGTTTTGGCCAATTTTAAGTTTGGCGGCGTCCTCTAATATGGGCTTTAAAGTTAAGATTACTTTTTCAAAAGGCAACTCTATCTCTTTACTAGTATGCTGCAATGGAATATAAACAGCATCATTTTCATCAGTTGCAAGAGAAATGCCAATAAGCTCTGCCGTTAAAGGATCAAGACTTGTAGTTTCAGTATCAATACAAAAACTCTCTTTTTTAGCAAGCTTATGAATATATGAGTTAAAAGCTGCCTCATCTTGAATTATAGAATAGCTTCTAACTTCTTGATGCGTACTTAGAGCTGCTTCTGCCTTATTTTGCATTAAAAATTTGCCTTCAATAAGATCTTTCATCCATCTTTTAAACTCTAGGTGTTGGACTTTCTTTAGTAAATTTTTCGTATCAATTGCTTTAGGGGTGAGATCTTTTAACTCACAAGGTAAATCAACATCACATTTTATAGTAACTAGCTCTTTACTAAGCGCTAAATTAGGAATACTAGCACGTAAAGACTCCCCTATTTTGCCGCTTACCTGAGCTGCGTTTTTAATGACTCCATCAAGAGTTTTATAAGCTTGTAACCATTTAACTGCAGTTTTCGGTCCACATTTAGGTACTCCAGGAACATTATCAACACTGTCCCCTACTAAAGCTAAATAATCGATAATTTGCTTAGGCGTAATACCAAACTTTTCCACCACCCCTTGAGGATCTAACTTTTTTTCTGTCATGGTGTTAAGTAAGGTTACATTTTCATTTACCAGCTGCGCAAAGTCTTTATCCCCTGTAGAAATTAAAACTGGCAAACCTTGTTCTTGAGCTTTAATTGCTAAAGTACCAATAACATCATCCGCTTCAACTCCTTCTATTAACAAAACTGGCAAACCCATGGCTTGTAAAATATCTATTAAAGGGTGAAATTGGACTGTTAATTCAGGAGGCATCGGTGGGCGATGGGCTTTATATTCAGGGTATAACTCTTCTCTAAAGGTTTTACCTTTAGTGTCAAACACTATGGCTATATACTCTGGAGCATAATCTTCGAGTAATTTACGCACCATATTAGCAACGCCATATATAGCTCCTGTAGGCTGCCCGTGGGAATTCATCAAGGGAGGTAGCGCATGAAATGCACGGAAAAAGTAAGACGACCCATCAACTAAAATAAAAGGTTGCATATTCTTACTCACTACAAACATCATCAGCCATTTTTGCCGTTAGGACTGCTAGCTGTTCTTGGAGTTCGTGTAATTGCTTACGTAAATAGGGAATACGGGTTACTGATAATTCATTTTCTATAGCTTTATCTTTTGGTCTTGCTGGGTTACCTAAATAAATATTACCTTTTTTCAAATGCTTTCTCGAAGGCACTCCTGAGCGCGCGCCTAAAATAACCCCATCATCAATTCTCACATGATCACTTATGCCAACGTTTGCAGCACAAATAACTTCATTCCCTGTAGTTGAGCTTCCGGCAATTCCGGTGAAAGCACAAATAATATTTCTTTTACCTATTTTTACTGAGTGTGCTATTTGTACAAAATTATCTATTTTTGTGCCGGAGCCTATTACGGTGTCCCCTATAGTTGCTCTATCTATGGCAGTATTTGCCCCAATTTCAACTTCATCTTCGATAATAACTCTCCCAACATGTGGGACTTTCATATGTTGGCCATCAATAAAAGCATAACCAAAACCATCCGAACCAATTACACTATTAGCGTGCACAATAACCTTAGCGCCTAAACAACAACTCTCATAAATCGTAACGTGCGGATAAATTACGCAATTAGATCCTAAGGTTACCCTTGGGGCTACACTTACATGACTTTGGATTACACAGTCATCGCCAATCTTACAATCTCGGCCTATATAAACGTATGCACCAATATGACATCTTTTCCCTATAACAGCTCCTTTTTCAACAGTAGCTGTAGGGTGCACCCCTTCTTTAACTTCAGCCTTGGGATAAAATACTTCTAAAAGCGCAATAAAAGCTTTAAATGGATGATCAACTTGGATATAAGGTTTATTCTCAACTTGGGTCTTACGATTCAGCAATAATGCCCCTGCTTCTGATTTAAGCGCTAATTTTAAATTTTCCTCCCCATCAGCAAAAACTAAAGTTTTAGGCTTAATATCAGTAATTGGAGAAAGCCCAGGCACAATATAGCTTTTATCCCCAATCACCTCTCCATCAACAAGTTGAGCAATTTTTTCTAGTGTATACATCTTTAAACCCCAATTATTGCAACAAAGTTGTCTAGTATACTCATGATATCTCACAAAACAAACACGCTATTCTAAAAGCTCCCTGCTATTGACCCTAAGATAGAGCAATGTTAGAAAGGTTATTGAATTCCCAAGGAAATAGCTATGTGGCTGGTTAAAATTGCGCTAACCAAACCTTATACTTTCATTGTTTTAGCATTATTAATCTTAATTTTTGGGGTTTTAGCTATTATGCGTACCCCTACGGATATTTTCCCGAGCATAAGGATTCCAGTTATAAGCGTTGTGTGGACTTATGCAGGTGCGCCTCCTGATGATATGGCCAATAGAATTACCAGTATTTTTGAGCGCGCGGTTACAACTACGGTTAATGATATTGAGCATATTGAGTCAGCTTCTTTAATGGGAGAAAGCGTTACTAAATTGTTTTTTCATCCTAACGTTAATATTGCAGTTGCTTTAGCTCAAGTTGCAGCAATTTCCCAAACCATTCTTAAAAACCTCCCTCCTGGAGCAACTCCCCCTTTAATTTTAAGCTTTGATGCTTCAACTGTACCAATTTTACAGCTAGTTTTATCAAGCCAAACTCTTCCCGAAGAAAAACTCAATGACTTAGCGAATAACTTTATCCGCACCCAGCTAGCTACAGTGCAAGGAGCTGCGCTACCCTCCCCTTATGGAGGTAAAGTAAGACAAATCAACGTTTACCTTAACCAAACAGCCATGCAAACTTTTGGCGTCTCCGCCCAAAACGTAGCCCAAGCAGTAAACGATCAAACTCTGGTTATTCCAGCAGGCACCCAAAAAGTTGGCCCTTATGAATACATAATTAAGCTAAACAATAGCCCAACTCCTATGCAAGCTTTAAATGAAATGCCAGTAAAAAGCATTAAAGGCGGCTTAATCTACATGCAAGATGTAGCCCAAGTTTTAGATGGCTTTGCCCCGCAAACTAATATTGTTAAGGTTAATGGGGAAAGAGCGGTTATGATGTCGATTGAAAAAACAGGAGGCGCCTCTGCATTATCAATAATTGAGAGGATTAAGTCCCTTATTCCGCTTATCAAAGAAAGCTTGCCAGACGGTCTTGATTTATCCTTTTTTTCCGATCAGTCGATTTTTATTATTGCCGCTATTCATAGCGTTATAGATGAAGGTATTTTGGCGGCTTTACTCACAGGACTTATGATTTTGCTATTTTTAGGGAGCATCCCAAGTACTTTTATTATTCTTACCTCTATACCGCTTTCTATGCTCGCTTCAATTAGCATGCTCGCATTTTTAGGAGAGACTATTAACATTATGACTTTAGGTGGCCTTGCGCTGGCAGTCGGGATTTTGGTTGATGATGCAACCGTTACCATTGAAAATATTAATTATAATATTGCTAAAGGCAAAGATATAAGCGCGGCCATTTTAGAAGGCGCAAAGCAAATAGCCATTCCGGCTTTTGTTTCCACGACTTGTATTTGTATAGTTTTTATTCCCATGTTTTTCTTAGGCGGAATTGCGCAATACTTATTTGTGCCTTTTGCTGAAGCAGTTATTTTTGCGATGCTAGCTTCTTATTTTTTGTCCCGCACCTTAGTGCCAACGCTATGTATGATGCTTATTAAGCCTAAAGCTGCGCCGCAAAAGCTAAGTTTCTTGGCTAGAATTCATCAAGCATTTGAAAAGCAGTTTTTAGCGTTACGCCATAGCTATAAATCTACTTTAACTAACATCATTTTGCATACTAAACCGTTGCGCTTTATTCTCAGCTTTAGTGCCGTTATTTTTGGCGCCTTATTATTCTGGCCATTCTTAGGGGCAAATTTCTTTCCATCTGTTGATGCAGGGCAAATGAAGATCCATATAAGGGCCCCAACCGGCACCAGGGTTGAAGAAACCGCTAAACTAGTTGATGAAATAGACCGTGTTATAAGTAAAAACGTTCCCAAAGGCGAAATTGCAACTATAGTGGATAATATAGGCCTACCTGTTAGCGGTATTAACTTGTCTTACAGCAATTCTGCTACAGTTGGCCCTGAGGATGCTGATATTCTTATATCACTTACTAAACACCACACTTCTACCGCCAAAATTAAACGCGCTTTAAGGAAGGTCTTGGAAGAAACCTTCCCTCATATAAGCATTGCCTTTTTACCAGCCGATATTGTTAACCAAATCCTTAATTTTGGCCAACCATCTGCAATTAATATCAAAGTTATGGGCATTCATATGGACAAAAATCGCGTGGTAGCAGCAAGAATTATGAAAAAACTAAGAAATATCCCCGGCGTCGTTGAAGTGCGTGAAAGAGAGGCCTTCAATTATCCTGCGTTAAATGTTGATGTAGATAGAAGTTTAGCTAAGGAATTAAAGCTGACTGAACTTGATATTGCCAAAAGCTTATTAATAACTCTCTCAGGAAGCTTTCAAACCACACCCAATTTTTGGATTGATCCTGATACTGGGGTTTCTTACCCTATAACAACCCAAGCGCCGCAATACTCTATGGATTCTATTGAAAATTTACGCAATGTACCCTTAACTAACCCTGCAAGAAGTGCAAAAATGCAGATTTTAGGTGCAGTTGCTAAAATTACCCCTTCGGCTTACCCTGTAGTGGTTTCTCATTATAACGTTCAACCTTTAATCGATATTTATGCAGGAGTTGAGGATAGAGATTTAGGCTCAATAACCCAAGAAGTTAAACAAATTTTACTTGATATTGAAAAACACCACACTAAAGGAGTTCAGGTTTATTTATCCGGGCAAGCTAAAACCCAGCAAGAGACATTTAGAGGATTATATATAGGACTTATTTTTTCTATTTTATTAATCTACCTCTTAATAGTCGTTAATTTTCAGTCATGGCTAGATCCATTTATTATTATAACCGCTTTACCAGCCGCAATAGCTGGGATTGGCTTAATGTTATTCATAACTGAGACAACTTTAAGTGTACCCGCCTTAACAGGTGCTATTATGTGCATGGGGGTTGCAACTGCCAATAGTATTTTGGTAATAAGTTTTGCAAGAACACAAATGGAGTCTGGTATGGCGCCAGCTGAAGCTGCCATTACGGCTGGCATTACCCGCTTAAGACCTGTTTTAATGACAGCACTTGCAATGATTTTAGGCATGATTCCTATGGCAATAGGCGCGGGCCAAGGCGGTGAGCAAAATGCCGCTTTAGGTCGCGCAGTAATTGGCGGGCTTTGTTTTGCAACTGTTGCTACTTTATTTTTTGTGCCGGCGGTATTTAGCGCTATGCATGGCTTTAAAAGGAGTAATTAATGCGCCTTTTTCCTAAAGCTAAAGGCAAACGCAAGCTTATAATTATGCTAAGCATTTTTAGTATTTTATTAATTATTACTATCATAAGCCGAATAAGCTCAGCTATGTGGCTGCGCTATCAAGTAAAAGAAAAAGTTATTCGCACAGTTAATACTATAACGGCCAAGCATGCCCCCTGGGAAGAAGAAGTGATTTTGCCGGGCGACTTGCGCGCTTGGCATGAAGCTCCAATTTATGCACGCTCCAGTGGTTATGTCAAAAACTGGTATGTCGACATTGGCTATAGAGTAGAAAAAGGCCAATTATTAGCCGAAATCGAAACTCCTGAGCTAGATGCGGCCTTACGGAATGCAGAGGCGCAGTTAATAGCCATAGAAGCAAAAAATAAACTTGCCCAATCAACGGCAGATAGGTGGCTTGATTTACTCAAAACCAAATCCGTCTCACAGCAAGAAACCGATGAAAAAGTTGACACGGCAACGGCAATTGAAGCAGAAGTAATTGCGCAAGAAGCCAAGCGCGACAAACTGAAAGAACTTGTAGGTTTTGGACGAGTAGTAGCTCCTTTTAACGGCACCATTACTGCAAGGCGTACTGATATTGGTAATTTAATTAACGCAGGCAGTAAACCTGATGAGCAAGAACCTTTGTTTCGGATCTCGCAAACCGATCCATTAAGGCTTTATGTGAGCATTCCCCAAACCTACTCTTCAAGGCTATCAGCTAAAATGACTGTTGATTTAACCTTCACCGAACACCCAGGGCAGACTTTTCCTGCTATATTAATAAAAACCGCAGATGGTATAAACCCTGTAACCCGCACTTTACTAGCTGAGTTTCAAGTAAACAATGCCAAAAATGAACTCCTCGAAGGCAGCTACGCCCAAGTACATTTTCGCCTCCCATCCTACGCTAATTCCATTGTCTTACCAGTAAATGCGCTGCTTTTTAGAAAAGAAGGCTTACAAGTTGCAACTGTAACCCAGCATAATCGCATAGCGATTAAATCAGTAACCGTAAGCCGCGACTTTGGCCTTCAAGTACAAATAAACAGTGGCATAGCCCAAGGAACCACCATAGTACTAAACCCAGCTGATGCAATTATGAATGGCGAGAAAGTTCGCCTTAAAAATGGGTGATCCCATATCGGCAGGTGGCGGCCACAGGAAGTGATTTTATAAAATAAATCATATATAATTCCCAAATAGCATCCTCGGTTAAAACACAGATGAATCTAACAACCCTAAGAAGAAAATACAAGCATGAAATTTTGGATATTGCGCGGAAGTGCCATGCCGAAAACATTCGTATTTTTGGTTCTGTTGCGCGAGGTGAAACAACAAAGGCAAGCGATATTGATTTTTTAGTACATATGCAACCTGGCGCTGGTTTTTCAATAGGCGGTCTCCAGTGGCGACTTGAAGAGTTGTTAAAACATAAAGTTGATGTTATACCAGATACCTCGTTGCATCATCTCCTGCGCGAAAAAATTCTCTCCGAAGCCATACCGCTATGACAGAAAAAAGTCCGCTGCTATATATTGAGCATATCCTTGAATCCATCCGGCTAATTCAAGAATACCTAGGTAATTGCAATAAAGAGCATCTCAGTGAAAATCATATGATGTACGATGCCATCCTTCGCAACCTACAGACCCTATCTGAATCCGTTCAAAAAATACCCGACGAAATCAAGAAGGATTATCCGCACATAACTTGGAAGGACATCGCAGGCTTCAGAAATATCTTGGTTCACAATTACCTGGAGGGAATAGATTGCGATATTATCTGGGTGATCACAAAAAATGAGCTACCTAAGCTACAACTGGTTATGGAAAGGATGAAAATGAAGCTCATAAATCATCAAACTCAACCTTGACTGAAAAATGGGGTCACCCATATGACCCCCCAATTATGAATGGCGAGAAAGTTCGCCTTAAAAATTGGTGACCTCATATCGGCAGGTGGCAGCCACGCGAATAAAAAAACCGCACGCCACTTCGTTGGGCGCAGATCATTATTTTGTCGCGACAGCGACTCCTTCCCGTAAACGCGCGCGAGCCCGCGCCCAACGAAGTGGCGTGCGGTTTTTAATCGCTGGGTGGGGGGAAAATGGGGTCATATACAATAGCCACCATATTATGTTGGGCCAAGGCCCAACCTACAAATTATGGGATCACCCATAAGGTGCTATTTATTGATTTTTTCGCACGCGGGCAATAATGAAGGCGCGGGCACGTTCACGAAAAACCCGAAAATTCATGTGCGTTTAGTAGATACTTGATTAAAACCAAAATCCTGCGGACAATGGGCTTAAATAATTTGAGATAGTAATATGCGCTGCGCCCTACTCATAATTTTAGCTTTACTGCTCTTAAATTCATGCTCATTTGCCCCACGTTCGCATATTCCGCCCATTCAGATCCCTTTAAAATACAAAGAAGCTGGTAAATGGATAAAATTGGATAAACCAGTTCCGCTTAAAACTAATGCATGGTGGTCTTTGTTTCACGATAAAAAGCTTAACGAATTAGAAGAAAACTTAGATCTTTATAACGAAAATATTCATCTAGCAGCTGAAAGGTTTGAAAAGGCAGTTGCGCTTGCGCAAATTGCGCGATCTTATAAATATCCGAGCATTAACCTTTTTGGTAACCCTGTAAGGCAAAAATACTCTACTACTTCAGCAAGCTTGCCGGTCAGCGCAAGAACAACTTATAACAATTATTTGTTAAGCCCATTTTTTATCTATGAAATAGATGTCTGGCAAAGAGTGCATAATGCTCTAGTTGCTAGCGAACATTTAGCGCTTGCGAGTAAGTATGACTTGGCAACTGTAAGGCTTAGCATGGAAGCTGAATTAGCTAAAGATTATTTTGAACTCCAAGCCTTTAATAAAGCCCAACAAATTTTGGATCAAAATGTTAAAACTTACGCCCGCGCCTACAAATTACGTAAGCAACGCTATAAAGGTGGAGCAGATTCTGCGATTGAAGTTGCAGAAGCTAAAGCTAAACTTGAAAATGCGAAGCTTAAAAGTGAAGACATGCAAAGGAAGCGCGAGCTTATCCAACATGCAATTGCAACTTTAATTGGCACCTTCCCAGCAAATGTCTCTATAACTCCTAAGCCTTTTAACGGTAAAAGCATAACCCCAATTCCACCTTTACCTTCAACTCTGCTCACCAAAAGGCCAGACATAGCAGCCAGCATTGAACGCGTCCAAAGTGCGAATGCAAGTATTGGCGTTGCAAGGGCTGCATTTTTTCCTATCCTAAACTTAACCGCCCTTTTAGGCGGCTACCAAAGCAGCAGCATTACTAAACTATTTTCCACCGCAAGCTCGATCTGGGCTATAGGCGCGCCTACTAATTTATCTATTATCGAGCCTGGTATTAATCAAGTACTCTTCGATGGCTTTCGCTTGCAAGCAATGTTGTCTGACACTAAATCAAATTACTATTTAGCCGTGCATGCATATAGACAGACAGTGCTAAATGCCTTACAAGACGTAGAAGATCATTTAACCAACATAAAAAAACTAGATAGGCAAATTTTAACCCAAAAAGCCGCTACCATTGCTCGCAAGCAATCTCTTTACCAAGCAAAACAACGCGAGAAAAAAGGCTTAACCACTTATTTAGAAGTAGCGCCAGAAGAAAATAATGCCCTAAATGCAGAATTAGCCTTACTAAACTTAAAATCCAAAAGACAACTCGCCAGCATAGGCTTAATCAAGGCTATAGGGGGAGGTTGGCTCCCCACTTAGCATTCCAGGGAACTGCAAAGATATTTTCAGCAATTTCAAAACAATTGCTGCCAGCATAAATAGGGTCTGTTGACATTTCATTTTATTACCCTCTACGCCTACGTCCCGCGGCTTGTCCGCGATCAAGTCGTGGGAGCGGGACGTAGGTGAGGAGACGAAATGTCAACAGACCCTAGCTTTGGAGCTAATAATCTAGGAATAAACACGTAAATTACCTAACAGTTTGTATAGTGCACTAGTAATTATACAATGGTTTTCTGTTTTTGCTACTCCACCGTAACTGACTTAGCCAAATTACGCGGCTGATCAACGTCCGTTCCCTTAGCAACTGCCACAAAGTATGCAAGTAACTGCATAGGAATAGTATAAAGGATAGGGGCAATCCAAGATGGGCATGATGGGAGAATAATATTTTCTTGGTTATCAGCATCAAGGCCTGTTGCTTTTTCCGTAAAGAGAATAATTTGCCCGTTGCGCGTTTTTACTTCTTGAATATTAGATTTAATTTTATCTAAATAAGGATCATTAGGGGCGATAATAATAACTGGCATATCTTTATCAACTAAAGCTAAAGGACCGTGTTTTAACTCGCCAGCAGGATAAGCTTCGGCATGGATATACGAAATCTCTTTAAGTTTAAGCGCGCCTTCAAGAGCAATAGGATAAAACACTCCTCTGCCTAAAAAGAGGCTATCTTTATGGTGCACTACGCTTGCTGCCATTTTCTCAATGTAAGGCGCAAGCTTTAAAACTCCATCACATGCTTCAGGTAAACCTTGCAACTCTTTTAACACAACTTCTGCGCGCGCATCTTTACATAAAGCTAGAGCCAGCATTAGTAATACTGCAAGTTGCGTAGTAAAAGCTTTAGTTGAAGCAACTCCAATTTCAATGCCTGCCCGCGTTAAACAAGTAAACTGACATTCTCTAACTAAGGAACTAGTTGCAACATTACAAATAGCAAAAGTTGCTAAATAATTAAGATCTTTGGCCTTAGAAACTGCGGCAAGTAAATCTGCGGTCTCGCCTGACTGGGAAATAGCAATAAGTAAACTATTCTCTGGCACAACCACATCACGATATCTATACTCGCTAGCGATTTCAACTTGCGTAGGAATGTTAGTTAAAGACTCAAGCCAAAAACGCGCAACCAAACCTGCGTGATAACTAGTACCACAAGCTACGATATGAATACTTTTAACTTTTTGTAAAGTTACATAAGCATCATGCCCAAAACTTGCGCGCAAAATATTTAAGTTACCTACCTTACCTTCTAAGGTATTAGCCAAAACGTGTGATTGCTCGTCGATTTCTTTGCGCATAAAATGCCGATAATCGCCTTTTACTGCGGATAACATATCTTGCGGCAAAGGAGTAATTGATCTTTCTACTATTTGGCGTTTAGCGTTATATATTTTAACGCTTTCCGAGGTTAGTAAAGCGCTATCACCATCTTCTAGATAAATAATATTTTGCGCAAATGATCTTAAGGCTAAAACATCTGATCCAATAAACCGCTCACTAATGCCTATACCAATTACCAAAGGGCTGCCTTTACGAACGGCAACTAATTGTTGCTTACAGTCTTCATGGATTACTCCAAGGGCAAAAGCACCTTGCATTTCGAGAGCGGCATCTTGAACTGACTTTAGTAAATCTTCATGTTTTTCATAATAAAAATGCACTAAGTGCGCCGCTACTTCGGTGTCAGTTTCTGAAGTAAAAATATAGCCTATTTGCTGTAATTTAGCCCTTATGGACTCATAGTTTTCGATAATACCATTATGCACAACTGCAATTTTTCCATGGGAAACCTGTGGGTGCGCATTAGCCTCGTTAGGCTTGCCATGCGTAGCCCAGCGAGTATGTGCAATGCCTAAGTTGCCATTTATGCTAGTTTCCATTAAAGCATCAGCTAAGGCTTTTACTTTTCCTAAAACCCGCACCCTTTTTAATTGCTGATTATTATCAATAACCGCAACCCCAGCTGAGTCATAACCCCGATATTCAAGGCGTTTTAAACCTTCAATTAAAATTGGCGTAACATTCCTTTCTGAAACAGCACCGATAATTCCGCACATTGTCTTCTTCCTATATTCCTATAAATAATGCAAGATTAACATATTATGATTTTGCCTGCTGCCCTTAAATAATGACTAAATATTACTTCCTAGGCATTTTAATAATTATCTTTTACCTAACTATAATTTACTTCGGAATGTATCAAGAATGGGGGCTAGACTTTTATTCTTATTACCTTTCAAGTATTGAATTTCGCCACGGGATAAACCCTTATCATATTTATTTAACTAAGCATCCTCTATTCCCTACTACCTGCGTTTTAGTCCCAAACCCAAACCCTCCACTAGCGCTCCTACTAATGTCTGCCTTTAGTTATTTTAGCTATATAAAAGCTTATGTAGCTTGGGCCACTCTCTCGACTTTACTTGGTTTAATAGGTGTTTATCAAACATTATTATGTTTTTATAAAAAGCTTGATAAAAACACCTTATTTTTATGCGTAATTTTATACCTTGCAGCATTTCCTGTCCTGGAAAACGCTGCCTTAGCGCAGGTTGGTGGCATTATGTTGTTTTTACTTGCATCTGGGTATAGGGCTTTTTTAAACTCTCAGGACTTTAAAGCAGGCTTTTGGTGGGGTTTATTAATTGCGCTTAAGCTATTTCCTGCGCTTTTAGTAATATTCGCCTTTTTAAAAGCGCGCTACCGCTTATGTTTTGCCCTTTTGTTATTTAGCATAGGTTTTACATTTTTGCCCTTATTGTCACATGACAAAATAATTTACCAGCAATATATGAATAATGTTAATGAACTTTATTGGTACGGAATTAACTGGAATGGATCAATATTAGGAATTTTATACAAATACTTTGTTACCCTAGAACCTTATAAAATTCCTTATTTAGGTAAAACTATCAGTATGATGCAACATGCCGATATTCGCCATGCTTATCATGTAAAGTTAGTCTTTATCTGTATTAGTTTAGCGATCATAGGCTTGTGGGTCTTTTTCTTTAAAAAGCTCGAAGATAATTTAAAACATAGAGATTTTGCGTTTTTAGTAGTATTAATGTTGCTTGTCAGTCCTTTTGCCTGGATATATTACTTTCCTATGTTATTAATCCCTTTAACTGCAACCTTTGAAGAAGCAAAAGAAAACTCTAATTATTTCATGTTATGGTTTTTATGCTTATTATTTTTGTATTTCCCCATGCCTATAATGCTCTCTAGCCAAGTTAATACAACTTTCTGGGAAAAACTAACTATATACTCCATGGCGTTTTATGGCTTAATGTTACTAGCCTATTTAACCTTAACTATTAAGCATGACCCACATGACTCGCCAACCAAAGGCACGCTAAGCCAAGTTTATATTAAATATTCTTTAATTGGCGTAACCTCATTAAGTTTACTATTTCTAATAATGCGCGTATTTGTCTTAATTGTCTTATATGTAACAGGAGTAAGAGGATGAAGCTTAGTTTTATCGATAATCTAATAGTCGAATTTGATACTGCCTTGAGCACCATTTTTCCACCTCTAACAAGAAATGTAACCCGCCCAAACCCAGATCAAGGCATCAAAGAAGAACCCTTAACCCAAGAAGAACGCCAGCACTCAATCGGCCTTATGCGCGTTAATCATAGCGGTGAAGTATGTGCCCAAGCGCTATACCAAGGCCAAGCTTTAGTCGCAGCGCCAACCATTCAAGCAAAACTTAAAGAAGCACAATTTGAAGAAGTAGAACACTTAGCTTGGTGTGAAAAAAGGCTTAAAGATCTTTCTGGTAGCGTTAGTTTATTAAACCCTGTATGGTATTTAGGCTCTCTTGTGCTTGGTGCAGGTATGGGATTACTAGGTAGCAAAATTTCTCTAGGCTTTGTTATTGAGGTTGAACGCCAGGTTGAAGCTCACCTTGCAAGTCACTTAGAAAAGCTTCCCTTAAAAGATAAACGCTCGCGCGCCATTGTTAGCGTAATGCAACAAGATGAAGCCTTACACAGAACTAAAGCAAAAGAAGCCGGCGGAGTAGAGTTCCCTCTTTGGGCGCAACAATTAATGCAATATACTGCTAAATGCATGACCTATAGTAGCTATTATTTATAAGGAGTAAAGCGCAGGATGGAAGCAATTAGTCTTTTGACCTTACTTGCCTTGATACTTGCCCTTGTTTTCGATTTTATTAATGGCTTTCATGACGCAGGCAACGCTATAGCAACTATAGTCACAACTAAAGTTTTAACCCCAAGAAAGGCGGTTTTATGGGCGGCGCTTTTTAATTTCAGCGCGTTTTTAGTGTTCAACCTAAGCGTAGCAAGCACTATAGGCAAAGGCTTAGTTGCACCTGAACTTATGGAACCGCATGTAATTGTTGTAGCGCTAATAGCCGCAATTTTTTGGAACCTTTTAACCTGGTACTTTGGCTTACCATCAAGTTCATCCCACGCCCTAATAGGAGGCTTAGCTGGAGCCGCGGTTGCTAAAGCAGGCTTTAATGTGCTTATTCCAAGTGGATTTATTAAAGTTTTAATCGGGATAATAATAGCCCCTATTATAGGAATTTTTATTGGCTTATTAATGATGCGGGGCATTAAAAGGCTCTTGGAAGGACGGAGTGAACGCAAAGCCCAGAAAATTTTTAAGCATCTACAATTATTCTCCTCAGCCTGCTTAAGCCTAACCCACGGCGGCAACGACGCCCAAAAAACCATGGGAATTATCACTTTACTCCTAGTTTCCGCAGATGTCCTAAAAGGACCTTTTCACATTCCTTTTTGGGTAGTCATAATATGTCAAGCAACCATAAGTCTAGGCACCTTATTCGGCGGCTGGCGAGTTGTTAAAACCATGGGCTCCAAAATAACCACCCTTAACCCCATGAAAGGCTGCGCAGCAGAAGGCGGCGCCGCCGCATTATTATTTGTAGCCACAGAATTAGGCATCCCCATGTCAACAACCCAAACCGTAACCGGCGCCATAGCCGGAGTCGGCCTAGCCAAAGACAAAAAATCCATAAACTGGGCGATTCTCACCAGAATTTTCATCTCATGGCTGCTAACTATGCCAATAGTTGGGCTTATGGCTGCATTAATTATGTATTTAATTGAAAAATTTGGTTCTTAGGCTCTGAGATTCTTGAATCTATACCACTAAATCAATATAGTATATAATAAACCTATACCAACCAATTGGCATAGATTTATGGACTTAACTATTTTTCCAATATTACAAGCAGAACTAAAAGATAAGCTTGCTGCTTATAATAAATACGCGGTTACGCGCAATATATCTTTTCCAAAAGCCTTAAATAAAATACACGTTGCCATCGGCATGAGGCGTAGTGGAAAGACTTGGTTGCTATTGCAAACAATAAACCAGAAAATCCAAAAACATAAAATTCCCTTAAGCCGCATTTTATATATTAATCTAGAAGATGATCGCTTCATTCCCTGCCAAGAAGAAAAATTGCGCCAAATTTTAGAAGGTTTTTATCAATATTATCCAGATAATCATCATCAAGTATGTTATTTCTTCTTAGATGAAATTCAAAATGCTTCTGGTTGGGCCAATATTATTAGGAGATTCTTCGATACAAAAAATGTAAAAATATATTTATCTGGATCTTCCGCTAAACTTTTAAGCAAAGAAATAGCAAGCTCCTTACGTGGGCGGTCAATTGCAACTGAAGTTTGGCCATATGATTTTACCGAGTATTTATCCATAACGCCTAAAACACCCCTACAGTTACGCTCGCAAGCTTGGATTGATACTAATATGTATAATCTAAAGCAATATTTACATACCGGAGGATTCCCAGAAGTATTTCAAATTCCCGAAATTAATAGAAGGCAGCTCTTGCAAGATTATGTAGAAATAGTTGTCGCTCGAGATCTAATTGATCGCTATCAAATAACCAATATTTCCCTAGTAAAATATCTCATAGCTTTCTTACTCAAAAATACAGGGGG
>Ga0155588_1074_pt1 | contig 17552 bp, 13 predicted proteins | sample RifCSPhighO2_12_FD_107245 | JGI IMG/M metagenome (GOLD analysis project Ga0155588, IMG submission 107245) | Gammaproteobacteria bacterium RIFCSPHIGHO2_12_FULL_41_15
ATTTGCTAAGAAATGCTGGAGTTCCGATAGCTGACAGAAACGAAATAATCCGATCTTTTAAATTAGAAACTCTAAGAGTTGAAAAAGTAGAAATTTCAAGAACTGAATTCAGAGTATTTGATGATACAGATGCTAATTTAAAAGGAAGATATCTAAGTCCACATGTAATTCCTCAGTAATTCCTCAGTAATTCCTCAGTAATTCCTCAGTAATTCCTCAGTAATTCCTCAGTAATTCCTCAGTAACTCCTCAGTAACTCCTCAGTAATTCCCCTGTCATTCCTCTGGATCAACTATAACTTAATAATTATTTAACAAAAAACAGGCAATTTAAAAATCCTATACTATAGTTGCGTGTGGATGGAACATTAAACTAAAGGAGATAGGCATGATAACCTTTTCAATCCTATTCACTATCGCAGCAGGCCTAATTATGTTAGCCGTTATTGATAGGCTTTGGTTGAGAGATCATCGACAAAAAAATGGAAAGATTACTACATCACATAAAGTGTGTGACATTTCTAGTCGTTATTTTTCAGCATTGTGTATCATTGGTGCGATGGTGTTGGTGATCATTGCTGTTTGGGTCACTCACTAAGGATAGGAGTGGTTTAAACATTCACTGTAGGGATATAGTGAGTCATAGGGAAATAAAAAACGGGGGTTAGCTCCCGTTTTTTTTATCACGAAGACTTCAACATGCCACAAGCGATCGCGCTACTTTAACATCGCCGAATGACTTTTTGCAGGCAATGTCAATGCCGCTAAAATACAGATCAGGGCAATGCCTACCAAATAATAACCTGGTGCAACCACATTACCGGTGTAACGAATGAGTAGGTCAGCAATCAAGGGTGTTGTGCCACCAAAAATGGCGTAGCTGATATTATAGCTCACCGCAAAACCTGTAAAACGAACTTCCGTCGGAAATAACTCTGTAATTTGTGCGGTGTAGCTAGCCGCAAACCCTGCTGTTAGCAGCGTGAGTAAAGAAATACCGAGATAAAAATAATGAATAGATCGTCCGTATAAAGAGAAACAATAATAACTGAAAGTGGCTAGTAAAAGACAACTGATAATAATTAAATATTTTCGTCCAAACCGATCCGATAACCAGCCAAATATGAGCGCTAATACTGCTGAAAACAAAGTCACATAACTGACCACTTCGGTCGTATGTGACATTGGATAATGAAAATAATGATATAGATAACTGGGCGCATATAAATTTAAAGAGACCGTGACGGCACCCAACGCTGTTAACAAAAAGCCCTGTAAAATTTGTAGGGGATGGTTTTGGAGTAAGATGCGGATGGGTGTGCGTTGATCTAGTTGAGGTGTTTGCAAAAATAGTTTGCTTTCATTAAGGCGACTTCGAACAAAATAGCTCAGCCAAGCAGAAAGTCCTCCAATAATAAAAGGTAAGCGCCAGCCCCAGGTCATCAGTTGTGTATTCGTTAAACGATGATGCAAGATGGAACTTAATAGAGAACCGACGAAAATACCGATAGTAATGCCCACGTAGATAATGGTACAGCATTGAGCGCGATGATTTTTAGGTGAAGTTTCTACCGCATAGACAAGTGAACCGGGTAATTCACCCCCTAGCGCTAAGCCTTGCGCGAGTCTTAATAAGATAAACATCAAAGTGGCGGCGACACCTGCATCAGCATAGTTTGGAATACAGCCGATTAATACCGTCGGTACTCCCATGCTAAACATGGTGGAAAGAAAAATTTTTTTCCGACCGACTCGATCGCCTAAATGACTGAAGAGAAGACCGCCAATAGGACGAGCAATATAACCTGCAGCAAAGACTGTGAAAACAGCTAGATATTGTGTGGAGTGACTCATGGTTGGAAAGAAGAGAGTGGCTAACACGGGAGCAAAGAATAAATAAATAACAAAATCAAAAAATTCGATACCGCTGCCAATAGCGCCGGCTAGTGCATATTTATAGTGTTGAAAAAGATTCATGATGGATTCCTGTCAATAGATGTAGATAACTACAGAGCGCCTGTTGCATCCAAGCCACATTGTGTACCCGTAAATAATCGGTCTGCGCAGCAATACTGAGTCCGACAGAAACTGTTTCGATATCTCGCTCATTATTAGCCCATGGTTTAGTCATAAGGCCAACGACTTTGCGAGAATGTCCGACCATCAGATCACAAGCTAGTGATTGTATCGCTGAGAGATTTTGCAAAAGTCTGCGTTTTTGTTGCAGATTTTTAGCAAAACCAATGCCAGGGTCTAGAATAAATCGCCCTGAATCGATGTCAAGTGTATTCATTCGATTTTTAAACCACAGACAAACAACGTCGATAGGGTCTGCGTCTAAGGGAATATTGTGCTTGGGATCGGCCGGAATAACGAGTTGATGCATGAGTACGCATCGAACCTTGCTGTTTTTAACCAGTGTTTGAATCGTGGAATCAACATATCCACTAATGTCATTAATCCAATCAACGCCGTGCTCAAATGCTTTTTCAACAACGAATGGTTGGTGACTATCGATGCTGAATAGTGGGCGCTCTGGATTATTTTGCCAATATGCATTTAACGCTGTAAAAATAGGCTCTAATCGTTTCCAAACATATTCAGGCGAGAGAATTTTAGCGCCAGGGGCCGTTGATTGTCCGCCAAAATCTAAAACACTCGCGCCCGCCTCCCACAGCGCAATGCTGTGAGCAATGAGTTCATCAGTATTCTGAAAGCTGTCAGCTGTAAAAGATTCTGGGGAAGCATTCACAATCCCCACTAATTGAGGGGCATCAATACGATGCAGGATTTGCTGCGTTTTAAAAGGTGCTTTAATTGAATATCTTTCTCCCCATTGTTGTTCACGCTGTAATTGTAAGCTGTAATGAGTGGGGTGCTGCCAACTGGGCATAATATCTAATAACGGCCAAAGTGCAAAAGGTCGTTCCAGCAAGCCAGCATGAGGAATTTTTAAGTGAGTTTCATCGTAGATTTGTTGATCCCAAGCCAAAATGTCTAAATCAATGACACGCGGCGCCCAGTGATCGGCTATGATTCTACCTAGTTTTTTTTCTAAAGTTTTTAAGCGTTTTAGAAGATCAAGTGGGGTAAGGGATGTTTGAATACCAATGGCCACATTATAAAATGGTTTGTTCCAATTTGCGGGTGCATGTTCTGGCACTAAAGCTTCTGATTGATAAACAGGTGAAACAGCTAAGACTTGAATATCTGCAGGCTGTTTGAGCAGATTGAATGCGTTGCGTAAATTTTGTAAGCGATGGCCTAAATTGCTACCGATCCCCAGAATAATCATTGAATAATGCCGCCGCCTAAACAAATATTTTTATCATAAAACACGACAGATTGCCCCGGCGTCACAGCGCGTTGAGGTTCTTTGAAAATCACTTCATAGCGGTCTACTCCTTGCTTTATAAGGCGGCAAGCTTGATCGGGTTGTCGATATCGTGTTTTACAGTGACAATCGTATGTGATGGGTGGTTCAGTGATAAGCCAATTTAATTCACGACAGGTCAGCTTGTCTGACATTAACTGTGGATGACCATAATTCTGCGAAACGATCAGGGTGTTGTTGCTAATATCTTTAGCGATCACAAACCAAGGTGCTTCGTCAAATCCTTTCATTCCTCCAATATTTAAGCCTTTTCGTTGACCTAATGTATAGAACATTAAACCATCGTGCTTCGCAATTTGTTTGCCAGTGTCGGTCACAATGGGACCGGGTTTTGTCAATAAATATTCGCTTAAAAAATCTTTGAATTTTCGCTCACCAATAAAGCAGATACCGGTGCTATCTTTTTTATTATGATTGATTAATCCAGCTTGTTCAGCGATTTGTCGAACGATAGGTTTTTCAAGTTCGCCAATAGGAAAAAGGCAGCGCTCCAATACGGCTGGATTAATCGCATATAAAAAATAACTTTGATCTTTGTTGGGATCGAGGCCTTTGAGTAACTGCCATGTATTCTGATGAAATTGATTGCGTACATAGTGGCCTGTCGCAATAAAATGAGCCCCTAACTCTATAGCATGATCAAAAAACACTTTGAATTTGATTTCGCGATTACAGAGAATATCAGGGTTAGGGGTCGTGCCTTTAGCAAAATCATCTAAACATTTTTGAAAAACGTTATTCCAATATTCGTCGGCAAAATCGACAATTTTTAAAGGGATGCCTAGCTTGTCACAAACCGCTTTGGCGTCAGAGAGGTCTTGTTCCGCTGTACAATAAGAATCATTTTTATCAGCATGCCAGTTTTGCATATAACAACCCGTTACTCGATAGCCCTGCTGTTTGAGGAGAAGGGCAGCGACGGCAGAGTCAACGCCGCCAGAAAGACCGACAATAACGTGCTGTTTGTGAGTTTGTTGCTTCAAGATGCCAACCTGTTTTTAGGCGGGAATTGTAGGCGAGATGTGGAAATTATGCTATCCTCCCGCCACAATTTTTATAAGGAAAAACTATGGCCTATCAACGTATTCAAGTCCCTAGTGAAGGTGACAAAATCAAAGTAAATCCTGATCATTCTTTAACGGTTCCCAATCAACCTATTATTCCCTTTATTGAAGGCGATGGTATTGGAGTCGATATCACACCCGTGATGCGCAAGGTCATCGATGCTGCTGTCGAAACAGCCTATAACGGCAAGCGTAAAATTCATTGGATGGAAATTTATGCCGGTGAAAAAGCCACCACTGTTTACGATAAAGATACTTGGCTACCTGAAGAAACTTTAAAAGCCATTCGTGAATATCATGTCGCTATCAAAGGACCACTCACTACGCCCATAGGTGGAGGCTTTCGTTCTTTGAACGTTGCGTTTAGGCAAATTCTTGATCTGTATGTGTGTTTGCGTCCTGTGCGCTATTTTCAAGGTGTACCCAGTCCAGTTAAACATCCTGAATATGTTGATATGACTATTTTCCGTGAAAATTCTGAAGATATTTATGCGGGCATTGAATGGGCAGCGGGTAGCGCTGATGCGAAAAAAATTATTGATTTTCTGCAAAAAGAAATGGGTGTTGATAAAATTCGTTTCCCTGAAAGCAGTGGTATTGGTGTCAAACCGGTCTCTGAAAAAGGCACTAAACGTTTAGTGCGTCGTGCGATTCAGTATGCTATCCAACAAGAAAAAACGTCAGTCACCTTAGTGCACAAAGGCAACATTATGAAATTCACTGAGGGTGGATTTATGCGCTGGGGTTATCAATTAGCCGTTGAAGAATTTGGTGCAAAACCATTAGACGGTGGTCCTTGGCATGTGATGAAAAATCCTAATACGGGTGAAGAAATTATTATTAAAGATGTCATTGCCGATATTTTCTTACAACAAATTTTAACGCGTCCTAAAGAGTTTAGCGTCATTGCCACCATGAACTTAAATGGTGATTATATTTCAGATGCGTTGGCGGCTCAGGTGGGAGGCATTGGTATTGCACCGGGCGCTAATCTAGGTGACGCTGAAATGCTGTTTGAAGCAACACATGGTACGGCACCTAAATATGCAGGGCAAAATAAAGTGAATCCTGGTTCATTAATTTTATCCGCAGAATTAATGCTACGTGAGCTGGCTTGGCATGAAGCGGCTGACTTGGTCATTCAAGGCATGGAGCAAGCTATTTCCGCCAAGACAGTGACTTATGATTTTGCGCGTTTGATGGATAACGCCACAGAAGTCAGTTGTTCTGCTTTTGGTGATGAAATGATTAAGCATATGCGAAAGTGTGTTAAAGCCGTTTAATGATGAAAAGCGCTGTAGGTGGAGCTCTTCCAAGGGTGTCACCCGCATTGCAACTGTCATCCGTATTGCAGTTGTCATCCGTATTGCAGTTGTCATCCCGCGGTTTGACCGCGGGATCCACAAAAGCATTATACATAAAGCGGTTAATAGGACAGCCCTGCCCTTAGCGCCTTCCTGTATTGCACCCTCATTTCAGCCGTGTACAATCGAAGAAACTATTACCGGTAGCTCTTTCATGTTCAAGCATCATCCCACCACAGGCGGCACAGCAGGTCATATCTTTCGGCGTGTTATTCATCTCTGTATCGCTTTAATACCAATATTATATTTTAGTCTGGCAACCCCATTTACCCACTTTTTTCAATTCAGTCCGCACTATCTTCTTATCGTCATTATTGTAGGTAGTATTCTATTTGAGATTTGGCGTTTAAATAGAGGTATCGTTTTACCTGGACATCGTCATCATGAAAAATATTATCCAGCTTCTTTTTTTTGGGGTAGTGTCAGCCTCTGTTTAGTATTGTTATTAGTTCCGGGAGGGACGTTGCATGGCGAAGCCTTTGCGCTACCTATCATATGGAGTTCGGCCTTTGCAGATCCTATTATTGGCGAGCTGCGCTCACAACATTATCCTTCTTACTTTACGCTGTTGATTGGCATGTTAGTGGTGTTGTTAGTATGGTGGTTTGCAGCGTTTTGGTATGGCATTGCTTATTGGTGGGGATTATTAATGGCGCCTGTCACGGTCGCTGTTGAATGGCCAAAAATATCTTATATAGATGACAATATGACAATGCTGATTGTCCCGTTATTACTGGTTGTTTTGTTACATGGTCCAATCCATGCGCATTAAGCGAAATTGATAATGACAGAAGAAACTAAAATAAAACAAGAATCCATCCGTGCGACAGTAGAGCGCGTCACTTTCCACAATCCCGATAATGGTTTTTCTGTTTTGCAGGTGGCGGTGAAAGATCAGCAAGATTTAATTACTGTTGTCGGTAATACACAGGAAATTCATGCCGGTGAACTATTAATCTGTGAAGGTGAATGGCAGCATAATCGTCAGCATGGTGTGCAATTTAAAGCGAATCAAATACTTGTCAATCCGCCTGATTCATTGGAGGGAATTCGTCGTTACTTGGCATCAGGTTTAATCAAAGGTGTGGGCAAGCATTTTGCTGATTTATTTGTTGAACATTTTGGCAAGGATATTTTAGATATTATTGAAAAAGAACCTGCTCGACTACTCAGCCTTCCTGGCATGGGTGAAAAAAAATTACAACTCATTACAGAATCCTGGCAGTCACAACGTAAAGTGCGTGAAATTATTTTATTTTTGCATAGTCATGGTGTTGGTACCGCTAGAGCTTATCGCATCTATAAAACTTATGGTGAGATGTCGATTGAAATTTTAAAAACGAATCCTTATCGATTAGCGCTTGATATTTTTGGTATTGGTTTTAAAACCGCAGATGAATTAGCGTTAAAACTCGGGTTTAAAGCAGATTCACCACTGCGTTTAGCAGCGGCGCTACGACATTATTTGCAACAGGAAGCAGGCAACGGGCATTGCGCTATGTTGAAAGAAGATTTGTTAACACAGACCTCGCAACAATTGCAGGTGAGCAAATCATTAATGCTCAGTGCATTAGCAGAAGAGATGGCGGATGAACGTATTATTGCGAGTGAGATTAAAGATCAATCCTGTGTTTATTTAGCGGCTTTGTATCATGCAGAACGAAATGTTGCAGAATATATAGAATGCTTGCAATCAGGACCGTTGCCGTGGAAAACAATCGATAGTAATAAAGCTATACCCTGGGTTGAATCAAAAACAGGTATTCAATTGTCAGAATCACAGTGCCAAGCCATTGCGACCGCACTTAAATACAAAGTGATTATTATTACCGGTGGCCCAGGTGTTGGTAAAACCACCATTGTTAATTCTTTGCTGAGGATTGTTAAAACAAAAATTAAACAAGTGTTACTTTGCGCGCCGACCGGTCGTGCTGCTAAAAGGTTGTCAGAAAGTACAGGTTGCGAAGCCAAAACCATTCATCGTGTATTAGAATATGATCCTCGTGGTAGGAGTTTTAAACGCAATGAGCATAATCCATTAGAATGTGATTTATTAGTAGTCGATGAATCTTCCATGCTGGATATTATGTTGCTCAATCATTTGCTCAAAGCGATACCGACAAATTCAGGGTTAGTTTTAGTGGGGGATATTGATCAATTGCCGAGTGTAGGTCCAGGACGTGTTTTGCAAGATATGATTGCCTCTAAAATGGTAGCGACCGTTAAGTTGACTGAAATATTTCGACAAGCAGGTTCCTCGCAAATTGTGGTCAATGCCCATAGAATTAATCAAGGTGAATTTATTCATTCTAATACTGACAACAAAACGCTAACAGATTTTTACGTGATACCTGCGAATAGTCCTGAAGATATTGTGCAAAAACTACTGACCGTCGTGACAAAAAGAATTCCGCAGCGCTTTCACTTTAATCCTAAAAAAGATATTCAAGTGCTAGCGCCTATGCAAAAAACTTTGACTGGAGTGCAAAATCTCAATTTATTATTACAAAAAACGCTCAATGGACACAGTAAAAATAGGTTATCGCGTTTTGGCACGACCTTTGCAGAAGGTGACAAAATTATTCAAACCGTTAATAATTACGATAAAGATATTTATAATGGTGATATTGGGATCATCACCTCGGTCAATATGAAAGACAATCAGCTCGTCGTTGATTTTGGTGATCAAAATGTGAGTTTCGAATTAAATGAGTTGGATGAGTTGCGTTTAGCTTATGCGATCAGCATTCACAAAAGCCAAGGTTCGGAATACCCTGTTGTCGTTATTCCAGTGACCACGCAACATTTTATGATGCTTGCCCGCAACTTAATTTACACGGGTGTGACTCGTGGTAAAAAATTAGTAGTCTTGATTGCCGAACCTAAAGCGTTGGCCATAGCGGTCAAAAATCAGAGAAGCGCTGATCGCTTAACGAATTTAGAAGGATTACTAACAGCCTGTCAAAAGAATCGAAATACCCGACGAAAAAATTAAAAGTGCTTAAGAGCGTTTTTTAACTCGGATCAAATTTAAACATTCGACCATAAGCGAAAAGCCCATCGCGAAATAGACATATCCTCGTGGTATATGAAATTCAAACGCATCTGCTATGAGTACCATGCCGATGAGGATAAGAAAACTCAATGCCAACATTCGAATGCTAGGATGCTTTTCTACAAAAGCACTTAATGGCTCACTGGCAAAGAGCATCGCTAAAATTGCAATAGTAATAGCAGAAGCCATCACCCAAAAATTTTGAGTTAAACCAATGGCTGTTAACACACTATCTAATGAAAAAATAATATCAAGCAAAGCGATTTGAATGATAATCCAACCAAATTGACGAGCAGATACTTTTATCGTTTTTTTATGAGGATTTATATCCAATTCAGAGTGAATTTCTTGAGTCGCTTTAGCCAGCAAAAATAAACCACCTGCGAATAGAAATAAATCGCGTCCAGAAATACCCATTTCAAAAATGTGGAATAATGGCGTAGTCAGCCTTGATAGCCAAATGGCTGAGGCCAGCAGTAACAATCGAGAAACCCAGGCTAACGTTAAACCAAATTGCCGTGCACGTTTTTGTTGGTGCTTTGGTAACTTTTGAGAAAGAATTGCGAGAAAAACCAAATTATCAATGCCTAAAATCATTTCAAGAATGGTCAGTGTGCTGAAGCTAAGTAAAATATCCGTTAATCCAGTCATTTTTTGTTTCTCATCAATGTCACATATTTTTTTTTCGCAATGATACGTTTGTAGTGGAGTGAGGGCTATTCAAGCATTTTGTCAAGCGTACTATTTTTCGTGAGAAGTGATTCTAATCACGCTTTGCACATCTTGCAACATAGTTTCAATCAATTGTTGTAATTGTGGATAGTCTTTGGGTGGATAAATTTTTTGTTTAAAAAGCAATAAGCGTTTTGCTTTCAATCTATTTCCTTTGATGTGATATTGACTTTGATAACTGCCAATCACGTTATTAATACTCACCGGTACTGGTGCTTGCGTAATTTGATAATTCGGTGGAACTTGCAAATCAGTTTCCCAAGACAAGGTTTTCGCACCTAATTCAAAGGGGAAGCTGCGATTAGGTTCTGGAATAGCCGAACGAAATTGGCTGGCTGGGAAATTATCATAACCCTCAGGTAATAAAAACAAAGCAGAGGGACCCATTTTTATCACCTCGGGACTGATCCACTGTCCTTTGATAACAACATTAGTATTTAAATCTTTAGGATTGTTATAGGTGATTTTACCCGCACCACCCGTATCGGTTTCAGCTAACATAGCATTATATTTCACTTCGGGATTAATACTATCATCCAATATTTCTCGTGCAGTGCCATTTAAATTGCCAAAGAAAAACAAGTCATCTTTTCCCTGATAACTGCCCGTAGGCATTAATAATAGTTGACTCCAGTTTTCATAACGATTCGCTGTTGGATTTTCAGCAGGTGTTTTATTTTGCATGCTGTTATCACTCAATAAAACACTGAGTTGGTCAGAAGTGCCATTAGGAATAACACCAAAACTTTCGTAAGTAGAAGAAGAGTCAGCGTATTGCGCTGTGTCATTGAGATAAATAATCATATTATCCATTGCTGAAAGTATTGGATGCGGAAACTGAGTATCACTGCCAGAAGAAGTCACCGCAATTTGGTTATTGATATTAACTGCTTTATATAAAGCAGTTAAAAGAATTGCTTTGCCGCGAGGATCTGCATATCCCGTTTCTAATACTTGTTGCGCGGTGGGAATGCTGTCATACGATAATGCGTGAATTGGCACTGACAATGAATTAATTTTTTGTACAACAAAATTATATAGTGTGGCTTTTGAGTCTTCTATATTTTGACCTTTGGTTAAATGTGCGGCTAGTTTTTTGATTTGATCAGTGACAACGATTTTGTCTTTGAGTAATTGGTTCCAGATATTGCCGTATTGACTCCAGGTGTTTAATGAAGTGGCTGCAAAAAATGTTTCAAAATAACTCGGGTTCGCCATGTCTGTTTCAGACAATTGAGGTTTTTGATTAATAACTGTTGCTGTGAGTGTCTTTTCTTTGTCACCCAATTGTTTGTCTATTTTGACAGGACCGCGTGACATATATTGAATACTGATCGAAGCTGGCGTAATAATTTTGATCACTACTTTTTTAACAGCAATGTCATACGGCAACCTATTCATTATATTAAAGCCAAAAGGATTTGGTGTTTTTTGCGTTAGCCGCCATTTTACGTAAGTTTTGCTGCCAGGCACTATTTGTGGAAACACAATAGACATGACTTGTCGATTGGTAAATTGTGGGGCGATTTGCGTCACTGGACTGGGTCTCGTATAAATACTGGTTTTTGGCACTTTAATAATTTGCCCATTATGAGTTTCAACATAGGCATCTAAGACTTCTAAGGTTTGTGTTTTAGGGTCAAATTCTTGTGTCGCATATTTATTTTCTTGTACGGCCTTATCGGTATAGTAGCTATCTGTTTCTGTGCTAGTCATCGTATAAGTTAAATCAGTATTGACTTGAAAGACCGTTAATAAGTTATCAACGCTAAGATTTGTTAGTGCCGGTGAGCTGTAAGTTGATGGGCCGCATAAAAAGGTCATCAATACTAATAATTTTTTCATGGGGTTATTCCTTGTTTTTTAGGCGCGAGAATTTGAAACTATTTATTCAAAAATCCAGCAGGTACTACAGATATAAATGCATGTTGATCCTCTAATGCTGTTTCCATTAATTTTAAATACAGTGGATACGCTTTAGCCGAAATAATATTTTTTTTAATAATGAATTTTACTGTTTTATGCAAAGTCTTTTCGACTACTTTATAACTTGCGTCATATGAGCCGATACTGTTTTCAATGTGTAGGTTATTAGGTATTAATTTAAATTGATAATTCTTTGGCAAATTTAAGGACTGCTCAATATTAAGGGTTCTTCTGCCAGCTACCATGGGGTAATGCCGCTTAGTCATTGTTAAACTAGATTTTAAATGATCAATGTCAAAAATCATTGGTCCATTTGGCATGCGCATATAGATAGGGTTGTTCATTTTAATCGCCTGCGCACTGAACCAGTGACTGGTGACAGTCATATTTTGTAAAATTTTTTTGGGGTCGGACCATCGCATTCTACCTTGACCGCCATAGTATGAATTTGAAAGTATATTGTCTGCTAATTCAGAACCCGAAGTGACTGTCGTGACGACAGAGCGAATAACAGTATTATAATTGCCGAGATACGTGGCGCTTGTTTGACCTTCAAGATTACCTGTTTTTGTAAGCATTGTATCACTCTTGAAATTGACTCCATTATTTGCAGCGTGACTGGCCTGTGTTTTTGTCATAAATGATTTTTCACCAACCACCATGGCAGGTGTGTCAGTCAGTGCATTATCTAATTCACCAAAACCAGAGTGTATGTCAGTGGGATTTAAAAATAATTTGTATTGAGGTAAATATAATATTGCATGATTAAATTGAAGGCTGGAAGGGATGGGGTATTCTCTAAACGCATAACTCCAATTGACCATGGCCGGTTGTGCTTGAATGCCTTTGGCTATTAAAAGATCGCTCAGTAAAGTGACATAGTCTTTACAGTCACCATAGCCACGTTGCAGAATGGTTTGCGCTGAATTGGGCACCATTTGCGCGGATTGATTCAAATAAATAGCAATATAGTGAATATTATTAATTTCCCATTGATATAGTTTTTTAGCGGCTTCAAGTCCTGTTGATTGTCCTGCAATCCTATCAGCCATTTCTTGAATTTTCGGAGTGACTTTGTAAATAGGTTTATAAGTTTGCCACATAGCATTGCCAAATTCAGACCAAGTTTTGATGGCAGACAGCTCTAGGTAGGGCAAAACATCCGAGCTATCAACCATGTCTACTTCAGGAACAATTGCTTCGTGATGCTGTAGCGTTGCTGTTAATAGAGTTCGATTTTGCTCCAAGTTAAAATCTTTGGATTTTGCCCAAAATAATTTGAAAGCATTTGTATTATGAAATTTAATAGATAAAAGTTTGGTTGGATTATTAGGGTCAGGCATAAACGTGGGTGTGAAATTAGTTTTATTTTTTAAGGTTTCAATATTTTTTGTTTTAACTCGAACCGTCTCTTTTGGATTTAATTGCGGAAATTGAATGCTTAAAATTAAACTATTGGTAAAACCGGGCGCCTCTTGACTAGCAGCACTTTTTTTAATGGTGTAGTCAGAGGTTGGAATCACTATGATTTTATTGGGTGGTTTGGTAACGCTGGCGGATAAGACGTTAAATTTTTCGGTATCTGGAAAGTAAGTGCTATCAAATCGACTGGCTTGCTCTGCGCCAATTTCTGTTAGCACTTCCTCAGTCAATTGATCAACATATTGAATGGTGTTTTTTTTGAGTGGGGTGATGTCCATGTGATCAGTGAGTAGTAAATTGTTTGCAGCTTTTTGGCTGAAGATAGTGCTAGCGAAGAGGAGGGAGAGACACAGTAGCTTGCTGTGGATAGTCATGACAACGTCCTTGTTTGATTTGTTTGCGCAGGTCTTTTTACTATTCGAATTTGGCAACGTCAGAGTAATTTACTGGGTATTAATCGCTAGATCAAGGCGTTAAATGTTTCTTTCGAAAAGCGCGTCTCAAGGAGCTGACCGGACATTTCTACTTTGGAGAAAACCGGACATTTCTACTTTGGGTTGACAGGCGTTAAATGGGTTCTTTAGGAATCGTCGTGATTTTGCAAAAATAATATCCCGTCATTGCGATACGCAAGTGAAGCAATCCAGAAGAAGTCCTGTATTCTCTAGATTGCTTCGCTTGCATATCACAATGACAGCAAGGGTTAAAACCTCGGGCATTCCGGAAGAGTCGTTAAATGTTGATTGAAAAATTTGTTTGTCATTTCAATAGAGCGCTTTTTAGCCTCTGGTATCATCCCTGATCGTACGGTCTTTTTTTCACTGCAAGCATAGAAAGCGGCCAGCCGAAAAAAAGGATCGATCATTCGAATGCCCGTTTTTTCATGAAGTGCAACACCATCAGGTAGAAGCGTAAAGCGACATTGGGTAAAAGTGTGTTCTTTTTTGTATGTTTGCAAAGGTCGTTCGCTATCAAAACTATGATAGGCATTGGGTAATATATCTATTTCTATTGGGACACCGGATTTTTTCATTTGTTGACTGAGTTCTTTGCAAAGAGACGCAGGTGTCGATTGATCTTTTTCCCCAATAATAATTTTGATGGGTTTTTTTTGCCAAGTGTGTTTCGTTGGAAATAGTAAGCAGGGTGGATATATTGCTAAATGCGCGGCAAAACCTTTTGCGTTTTTTGTCAAAAACGCTTCTTTAGCCGGGGTCCATGCGCTGTATAACGCTGCAGCACCACCACTTCCCCAGCCCATAACGGCAATTTTGTTGGGATCAATATTTGGATGTTTGCTTAAAGTTTTAAGCGCAAAATAAGCATCAGAAGCCATCATCTCAGGAGAAACAGTCGTGGCAACCATTTTTTTAGGATCAATATGGCGACTTTTAAAACTGTCCACTTTAAAGGTCGCTATGCCCTGCTGATTGAGATTGTTTAAATAATTTTGATGATGATTTTCAAAACCAAAAGCATCGGGTAGAACAATAACGAGAGGAAATTGTTTGTTTTTCGTGTACTGAACTGGCATGGTGAGTTCGCCGGAAACTTTTGTTTTAATACTATTATCGAGCTGATTAATTAATTCACTGAATTCATAGGGACTTTTTGACTCATACGTAATGATTTTTGAATCTGCTTTTGAAATAGTTGTTATTGGATAACTTATTGCTATCAAACTCAATAACATCAGCGATTGTGATTGATGCCACATAAATCTCTCCCCTTCTACTCATTATAGAATAGTTCTGTTATTGCGCTTGGAGAGTAGGCGTCTATTTAAAGCGGTTAAACCCAGTGAGGAATTAATTGATCTGCTGTTTTCATAGCGTTTCGAATAGTTTGATATTCGGCACAAAAACCTTCAACCAACTGCCAAAACGCAGGCGAATGGTTAAAATGCCGAGTGTGACAAAGCTCATGCGTTAAAACATATTCCACCCATGTCATTGGCATAAAAATTAATTTTATATTTAGGCTAATTTTATGGTCTCGACTACAACTACCCCAAATTCTTTTTTGACGCCTAAATTGAATCGCATTATAGGGTAAACCGATTTTTTGACTGACTGAAGCAAGTTTGTCGGTTAAAACCCGTTCGGCTTCTGTATAAAGCCAGCCTAATAAATGCGGATAAATTAGCTGTGGTTGATTGCGCTCGCCTTTTATCAGTAATTTTTTGTCGTAATGATTAACGTATAGCTTTGTGCGCTTTGCGGGCAAATATTCAACCACCCATTGATTATTCGTAGCGCGAAGATCAATTAAATGAGGGAGTTTATTGTTTACTTCGGTAAGAGAGGAGGGAGCAGGTAGGTGATTTAATAGCCAAGCTTTTTTGCTCAGCATAAATTGTATGGCTTTCTCGTGTGACTGCCCTTTGGGGACGATAATGTGCACACCTTCTTTCGGATGAATTTCCAAACGAATATATTTGGCACGTGTACTTTCTTTGATGCGATAAGGTGGGGGCCAATCTGTTATTGTAGTGATTTTTTTCATGAGCCAGAGCCTATACTGCGCGCGGTTACAAATTTAAGTTTTGATCTTCCCTCTTGGAGTCATCTTTAAAGGATTTTGAGCTGAAAAAATCCTCATGGAGGCCTACGCCACTCCGGTTTTTTCGGGTCAAAATCCTTTAAACCTAACTCCCAATTTGAAATCCAAAACTTAAATTCGTGATCGCGCGCAGAATAGCAAAAATTTACAATGTCGTTAAGAGCCTGCGCATAAATAACTCGTGCAAGTTGCGCCTCGTCGTTGTTATTCCTATGCTACTTCGGTATATTGATCTCTCTTAACAGGACCCCTCCCTGATGAATTTAACAGCTAATAAAATTTTAATATTTCTCACTTCTATATTTTTTTTATTAGCCTTATTAGCCATCCATCAATTCAATTTAAACAGTGATGGCGCACATTATGCGCTTTATGGACAACACCTGGCACTCAGCTACTATGATCATCCTCCCATGGTCGGTTGGCTTGAAGGTATTGCTATAAAAATTTTTGGAGTCAATGATTTTGCTGCCATGACGATTCCAGTGCTGGCATCTTTGTTAACTATTTTAGGGATCTATCAACTCACCGCTTATCTTTACCCTCAATCCAAAAACTGGATAGCCTTACTGGCTGCCGTAGGATTATTTAATATTATTATGTTGACGCCTTGGGTGTTTGACCTACTGCCACAAAGCCTCTTTATTTTATTTGCGGGATTGTCTGCTTGGACTTTGTATCGAATAACGCAGCAGGATTCTTGGATCAATTGGTTGCTGTTAGGTTTGTTTGTGGGTTCTGCAGGGTTATCTGATTATACCGTTTTACCTTTTGTGGCAGGGATGCTTTTGTTTATATTAATTTATCAACGGCATTGTTTGCTGACAGTAAAACCTTATGTTTCCGTGTTATTAGCACTGATTATTTTTTCTCCTGTGATTATTTGGAATGCAGAACATCATTTTGTTTCATTTCAATACCAGTTACATCATGGATTAAATAGCACGTTTGTTTTCAAGCATTTTATCACTTCGTTAGCCTTGCAGATGCTTTATTATAATCCTGCCTTGGTCGTATTAATTACAATGGCTTGTATTGATGGTTTTAGGCGCGGCATAAAAGAAAAATTATGCCTCTGTTTATCCTTGCCAATTTTATTTTTATTTTTTTATAGTGGCGGCCATGCGATTGTCTTGCCACACTGGCCCGCCACGGGTTACCTTTTGTTGTTACCCATGACCGCTTGTTATGTCTTTCATCATTGGCATACGCGTTTAATTAAAATAATTTCTTTGATTGCTTTAGGATTCACATTAACCCTATATATAGTCGGTTATACTTTGATAGCAACACATTTTTTAAAAAGACCTATCAACAAAGATCCTTTACATGATTTGTATGGTTGGCAACAAGCGGCAAATGAAGCAAACATTCAACTCAACAAGCTGGATCAGCAAACACATACAACGCATGAATTATTTGTTTGGAATTGGCATGTAGCAGGACGCATTGCTTGGTATGCACAAAAACCAGTTCAAGTAGCTGACATTGCTACACATCAGTTTCAATTTTGGTATGGCAAACCCAATCGTCAATCTGATGGTGTTATGGTTATTTTTGGAGATGAATCTAAGCCAGCGAAAAAAAATACTCAGCCTGGCATGTTTGCGCATTGCGATTTTTTAAAACAATTAACGACTACGGTTGCAGGGCGTCCCTTTAATCATTTTAATTATTATCATTGTTCAGATTTTTTAATCTAAAGGAGAAAAATAATGAGAAAACCTACGGCAAAAAAAGATGATAGTAACTTTGCTGGAGCTGCTGAGGCTAGCGAAGCTGCTGGAGCGGGTAGAGCAAAAAGACCGAGAGAAAAAAGGGATGAAACACTGGATGAGAAACTTCAGCGGCTAAAGGACCTAGAGCAAGCAGAGCAACGGGAGCAAGTGCTAAAACAACTAGAAGAACATAGAGAGCAACTCCGGCGGCTAGCAGACAAAGAACGGAGCCTACAAGCCACCCTGCAGCAGACAGAAGCTGCAATGTTGTGGCTAGAAGTCGAAAGGCAGAGGATAAGAAAGGAAATAGAAGAAA